>BFBZ01000021.1_pt234 | contig 132144 bp, 116 predicted proteins | sample 1888401 | NCBI WGS metagenome assembly BFBZ01 (sample SAMD00112614, study PRJDB3348) | symbiont metagenome | host: Chara braunii
TCTCACGCGCCGACATCCAGCGGCAGTCCGCATTTTCAGGCAAACGCCGCCGCAAATCCGACTGAGACAGCTTGACTGTTCAGATAACGCGCCGAGCTTGCTGCTGCGTTCGGGTGCGCATCGCTCGGGATTGTGCCGACCGTCCGTCACTCCGACTATATCGGCTCCTGGCTGGAAGTTCTGCGCGAAGACAATCGTGCCATCGTGCGTGCAGCGTCGCAGGCGAGCAAGGCCGCGGATTATCTGCTCGGCTTCGTCCCCGATCTCGCTCCAGCCGCAGCCGCGGAGACACTGGTGGGCGATCACGAGGCGGCATGATGTCTAATCCTCCCTGATCCGGGGAGAGTGAGAGGAGCGGACGCTTTTCGCGACGGGTTGGAAGCCAAGAGAGAGTCTCCTGGCAGCCCGTCGTGGAGAGTGCAAATGACGAAAGTCCAAAAGATCACGCTGTCGCCTTCGCGCGACATTCCCTTCAACAAGCTGGTCCTGAGCCAATCCAACGTGCGGCGGGTGAAGGCCGGAGTCTCGATCGAGCAACTCGCCGAAAGCATTGCCCGGCGCACTCTGCTGCAGAGCCTGAGCGTTCGAGCAATCGTCGACGGTGAGGGCACCGAGACCGGCATGTTCGAGGTGCCGGCTGGCGGCCGGCGCTACCGCGCCCTGGAGCTTCTGGTGAAGCAGAAGCGCATGGCAAAGACGCAGGCTGTGCCGTGCGTTGTCCGCGAGGGCGGCATCGCGGAGGACGACTCGCTCGCGGAGAATGACGAACGCGTCGGCCTGTTAGGTTCTGTATCGCAACTGTCCTCTTAGAGTCGTAGGTCCGTCATGGGAATCGACGACATTAACGGGGCATTTCGAGGAAGGCACACAGACGTCCGAGTCAAGCGTTCCCGCAGCGTAAGCGAGGACAACGCTTGACGCGGCGGCGACACCACAAACTAGTCAAATGGTTGCAGGCGAAGTCCTGCAACCCTGCCACGTGGCGAACGGGAGAGCGCGAGGGGAACCCCTCGCAATAAAACAAAAGAGTGCGCCGAAGGCGCTCCGCTTAGATAACAGCTGGCTCGAGAAACTGTCTCTTTGTTGCTGATGGAAGGGCTTGCGCCCTCCAGGGTGTCGTTTGCCATTTGGAAAGGTCGTGAGCAAAGAGGACAGAGCGTGGTGCGGATCATCAGGGCAGCGATGGGCTATGCTGCAATCCCGGCCGGCTTTCCGATCTTGGTGTCGGAACGGATGGCGATCATCGAGCCCGCGTTCGCTTGGCTGATGGAGCTGGCGACGATACCCGGCCGCAGCCACGCGGCGGAAACGGTCAGAACCTACGGCGAGCATCTTCACGACTGGTTCGACAGCCTGGAGCAGTCTGAGCTCGACTGGCACAGCGTGAGCGAGGCCGAGATTGCGGCCTGGCGCAATCGCATGCTGTCACAGCCGAGCCTGCATACGAAACGACCCTACGCGCGCTCGACGGTGAACGATCGGGTCCGCACGGTCTGCCGGTTCTATGCGTGGGCGCAAGGCCGTGGCTGGATCGAGAGCCTGCCGTTCCACTTTGTCGATGTGCGGGTGGGCTCCGGCCGGCGACAATCGTTCCTGGCGCATGTCGATGCGCGTCCAGGCGTCATGGCGGCAAACATCCTGACGGTAGCGGAGCACGAGCGTTTGCCGAGACCGTTGCGTGTCGATCAATTGCGTCGCGTCTTTGCGCATCTGGATATGCCCTACCGCCTGATGGCGGAATGGGCGCTGGCGACGGGACTGCGGCGCAAGGAGCTTTGCGGCCTCGCGGTCTTCCAGGTTCCGGAGACGGCGCATCTTGACGACGAGGATCATCCTTTGATCGGCGTGCCGCTGACGATCACCAAGGGTGACAAGCCGCGCACGATCTACCCGCCGATTCGCCTGGTCGACCGCACGCAGCGCTACATCGACGAGGTTCGCACGCCGCAGGTCCGGGCGTTGCGTCGAGGGAGGCCCGACTATCGGCCGCCTTCGGCTCTGTTCCTCAACACCCAGGGAAATGTGGTCAGCAAGGCGCGATTGACGGCGGTGTTTGCCGAGGCATTCCGCGCGGCTGGCGTGACCGGAACATTACATTACCTGAGGCATACATTTGCGATGACGATGCTGGTGCGATTGCAGAGGCAGGCAGCGACCACGCCCGACCTCAATCCGCTGAAGATCGTGCAGGTCCTGCTGGGTCACAGTTCGATCCAGAGCACGTCGATCTACCTGCGCTGCGTTGAGCTGAATGGGCGGGACCTCGCCGACGGCATCGACTATCTCTATGGCGAGTTGGTCCCCGATGGCCGTTAGACGCGAGCGCATCGACCGGAGGCTGTCGGCTGCGGCGCCGATCGTTCTGGATCAGCCAGCCGATACCATCGTCGTCTTCCGCGACGGCTGGGGCGAGGTTGTGAAACGCTACGATCTCGGCAGCCTCGGTTTGCCGTTGGGCATCGCGATTCTTCTGGCCGATGCCTTCCGTCATCATCATGCCGCCTCGAGCCGGGACACGCAGCGTCATTGCTGGATGGCGCTGCGCGCCTTTGCGCGCTTCGTGGCGGAGGACGGTCTTGTTCTGTCGGTCAACGATCTGACCAGTGCGATGGTTGGGCGCTACATCGCATGGCTGGATCGCCAGGTCGCAGGACAGACCAACCAGCCCTGGTCGAAGGGTTCGCGGGCGAATGTGCTCATGCAGCTTCGCCAGATGATCGACTGGACCAAGCGGCGGCATCCCTCCCGGCTGCTGTCGCGGATCGACTTCCCCTGGCGGGTCTGGCCGAACCGCATTGCCGATACCCGGCCGCGCCTTGGCGGAGGGGACCTCAAAGCGATCCTGCGCGCGTGCTATGAGGAGATCGACGAGGCATGGGATCGCTTCGAGGCTGGGCGGAAGATCATTGGGGCGCGCGGGCCGGTTGATGGCGTCGATCCCGAGCTTTGCGAACTGATCCGGGCGTTTGCAGCCGTGGGTGACGGTGTCCTGCCGTCGCGCACGGAAGCGATCCGTAGCGGCATCAACATATCGGCGGCCAACCGCCATGGCGGGCTTCGTCATCTTGGCGGCTACATGCACCTGACCGGCGAGACGGTCGCGGCGTTCTTCATCGCGCTTTCGATCCAGACGGCGGGCAATCCGGATGCGCTGCGGCTCATCACGCGCGATTGCCAGGTGGCACATCCGCTCGACGAGCATCGTATCATCGTCGAGTGGGCCAAGCCTCGGGCCGGCGCCAAGGTGAAACGCGCGCAAAGGCGATCGTTCGACCGCCGACGCCGCTACGCGGCGCCGAATCTGATCGACAGGTTGCTGGCGATGACGGCGCCGCTCGTAGCCCGGGCCAGCCGGCAGGATCGAAACCGCCTGTTCCTGGTGAAGAGCGAGAAGAAGAATATGGTCACGCTCATTGCGGAAGCGACCTTGTCGCACGCCCTGAAGCCGTTCATCAAACGCTCCAATGCCCGGATCGCCATCTGGAACAAGGCTGCACCGGAGCGCGCACGTCAGCTCTTGCCGGACTTTGCCGCCGTTCTGCTGCGCGGCAGCGTCGCCACCGAATATTACAAGGCGTCTGGCGGCGACATCGTCGCGACACAGGATGTGCTCAACCATGTCCGCGCCGACACGACCGAGCTTTACATCAAGGGGCCGCAGACGCGCCGCATCCAGCGCGAGACAATCGCCCGATTGCAGGAGCTGATGCTCGGCTGGATCGTCGGCGCGAAGGTGAACTGCGAGGATCGGGCGCAGCGCGACCGGATTGCGCTGGCGAGCAATGCGACGGTTCCGTTCAGTCATGATTGCCTCAACCCGGTCGCGGGCACAGCACCAGACTCGATAGCAGGTCGGGTCTGCCGGCACTTCGGCGGATGTCTGCGCTGCCCGGGACTGGTCATACCGATCAATGTGGAGCACATGGCGCGCATCCTTCAGGCGATCGGCGAACTGGAGCGGGCGCGTGAACGCATTGATCCGCGTCGCTTCGAGCTCCTGTATGCGCCGAGCCTGCGCATCTTGGTCGACGACATCCTGCCGGACTTCCCGCAAACACTGCGAGGTGATGCCGATCAACGAATGCTGGCCCTCGCACCGCTTCCGCCGCTGGAGTGAGCGATGACGGCTTCCACGGCATTCCCTCTTCCCGCCGAAGCACGTGCGCCGCTTCGGATCTCGACACGCTCGGTGTGGTTGGATCAGGTCTGGCATCTCGACGGGCGTCGCCCTGGCAGCAACCGAGCTGACTTCTCGCTCGACTGGAGTTTTGTTCTTGCTGACGACAGCCGGTTCAGTGATCCGCGATGGGCTGACTGGCGAGAGGCGGCGAAGCTGTTCCTGTGGAGCCTGAAGCTCGACCCGCCTCCTGGGTACCGCAACGCTCATGAAATGACGATCGTCTCCGTCTTCAATAGGTTGCGGATGCTGATCCGCTGGATGGCGGCGCAGGGATATCGGTGCTTTGCCGATCTCGACCGCGACGCCTGCGACCGGTTTATGACGGCGATGGCGCAGCGTCCGGGCCGCAAGCCGGGTAAGCCGCTGAAGAGCACCACGCTGCAAAACCACGCCAATCTGCTGACGCGCCTTTATCTGCAGGGAGCAAAGTTCCCGGAAGTGGCGATCGCCGATCCATTCCCGGGGATCGCGCCGCCGTTCGTTCGCCGCGACCGGGGCTGGCTGCCTTATACGCCGGACGCGATCGCTGTGCCCCTGGTCTCGGCGGCGCTGCGACTGATCGGGACCCCGGCCGACGACGTCATCGCTCTGCAGGCCCAGGCGCAGTCCGTCTATGACCATGCGCTCGCTAACGGGATCAGCCAGACGAAGGCCGGCTTCATCGTGACCGACGCAATCGCGCCGTTCACCTTCGCGACACTGCCTGGGGAGGAAGCTGCCTGGCACGAGGCGCCGGTCACCAGCACCAAGCAGCTGCGCTATGTCGCCGATCGCATTTACGACGCCTGCTTTGTGGTGGTCAGCTATCTTGTCGGCGCCCGGATCTCGGAGATCCTCGGCCTTCAGGTCGGCTGCATCCAGCAGCATCCTGCCGGGGACGGCAGCGAGAGCTTCGCCTATCTCGTCGGGCGGATTTACAAGACGGCGCGTGGCATCGATGGCGAAGCCCATCGCTGGGTTGCGCCGGCACCCGTCGAGCGGGCTGTCGTGGTGATGGAGCGGCTGACCGCCCGCCTGCGGGCCCAAAGCGGACGAGACGATCTCTTCCTGGCGATGGCCAGCAACGGGTTGGTCGGTCCTGCCGCCCGCATTGACCTCCCCGTCGGCTCCACGATCATAAGGCGGCTGAATGATCTGTTTGCGCCGTTCATCGGCCTGCCGGACCACGAGGGCGAGCCTTGGCATCTGAACACGCATCAGGGCCGCAAGACGTTTGCCCGCTTCGTCGGCAAACGCGACCGCACAGGCCTGCATGCGCTTCAGGCGCACTTCGGTCATGTGACCCGGGCCATGACCGATCGTGGCTATGTCGGAACCGACTTCGCGCTCGACGATCTGATCGACCGGCATACTCAGGAAGAAACCTGCGCCGCCCTGGAAGAGGTGCTAACGGCGACGGCGCTCGCCGGCAAGGGTGGACGCATGATCGCCGCTCGCTCGCAGTTCCGCGGACGCACACGCGACGGCGATGTCCAGGCTTATGTCCGCTTCCTGATGGAAGAGACCGACCTCCGCCTTGGGGTCTGCGACTGGGGCTATTGCGTCTATCGCGTCGAAACGGCTGCCTGCTTTGGCGACGAGCGTGGCCCGAATCCTGTGCTGAGAACCGAAAGCACGTGTCTCACCTGCGCCAACTTCGCCGTCACCGCCAGGCACAGGCCTGTCTGGCAGGCCCGCCGCGATCGCAATGCCGATCTTCTCGGCCATCCTGACCTGGACCCGGTCAGCCGGCAACTCGCTGAAACACGGATTGCCGAATGCGATCGCATCCTTGGCGAACTCGACCATGGAAAGGATGCTCGCCATGACGCGTAAGACCAGCAAAATGCCGGCCCTCACGCCTGCCGAAAAACGCCTGCGCAACACCCACTGCAAGCTGCGCGATGCTCTGGAACGGCTGGTGAAGGGTCTGCCCACACACACGGACCTGCAAAAGCGATCCTACCGGCTGACCGTCGCGACGCTTGCACGCGAGGCGCGTGTCGGTCGTAACGCCATCTACACCAACCATCGCTCGATGATCGATGAGTTGCGTCGCGCCAGCGATCGCAAGATCGTCCCCGAAAAGTTGGCGGCCTGGGAAGACAAACTCGCCCAGCAGCGCACTCTGATCCAGGTCTTGCAGATCGAAGAGCGGCGCATGGTGACGGAAAATGCCGCACTGCTGAAGCGCATCCTCGAAGCCGAAACGGAGGTTGAGCGGCAGAAGCGTCATAACGCCCGCCTGATCGCCGAGCGCGATCGCGCTGCGAAGCCAGTGCCGCTCGCTCGCGGGCCGAAATCCTGACGTTGTCTACGTTGCCGCTTCGTGTCGCCGCGCTCGCCGAAGGATATTTGTCGCCCCATCCATTGCCTGCGACAATCATGCGCGGCATGATCTGCGGCATGCTTGACCCCTTCGATCCAGACAGCTTCATTGTGCGCGCCGAGGTTCATATCCTCGACATCGAGCCCAGGATCAGCCGCACTCTCGAGCTGCCAATCACTCTCAACCTCGCCCAACTCCACGAGGTGCTGCAAGCCGCCTTCGGCTGGACCGACAGCCATTTGCATCAGTTCAATATCGGCGGTCTCATCTACGGGGCCCCGGAGTTCAATGAGGACGGCCTGTCCGACAGCCGGATCTTCGAGGCGACCGAGGTCAGGATGATCGACCTTCACTTTCCCTACGATCCCGACGAGAGCCCTCTTACGATCCTTTACGAATACGACTTTGGCGACAATTGGCGTCATCGGCTGCGGCTGGAGCGCGTCGCGCGCGAGGAGGGGACCAAATATCCGCGCTGCGTCGCCGCCAAACGTTCAGGTCCTCCCGAAGACTCTGGTGGGCCTTCAGGCTATGCCAACTTCCTCGAAGCCTGGCTCGACCCCGATCATGAAGAACACGAAGCCATGCATCGATGGGCTGGCCGCAAGTTCCACCCGGAGTCCTGCAATCTCGACGACATCAACAAGGCTATCGCCAAAGCACTACGCGCATCAAAGCGCGACTATCGCTTCCGTCGAGAAAGACATCGGGATTGACTCCCACCGGCTGCGATTCAAAGCCAAAAATACACCCAAAATGCAGGATGCAGCCAGAAAGGCCACAGAATCAGAGTCATCCAGCTAACAGGACACTTGACGCATAATCTAAAACATGCATCCGCTGGACCAGTTCCGAGCGTTCAAGACTCTGACCGATGCCGGATTGACCGAGGAAGACATTGCCGCGCGCCACTTCGTGACGCCGGCGATCGTCAAGCAACGCCTGCGGCTCGCGTCGGTGTCGCCGAAGCTGCACGATGTCTATGCCGAAGACGGCATGACCCTCGAGCAGCTCATGGCGTTTTCTGTCACGGGCGATCACGCTCGACAGGAGCAAGTCTGGGAGAATGCCAGTCGCTCCGGCCATGATGAACCATACCAGATCCGACGAGCGTTGACGGAAAATACTGTCCGCGCCTCGGATCGTCGCGCCCGCTTCGTTGGTGTTGACGCTTACGAGCAGGCTGGCGGTGCCGTCGAGCGTGACCTCTTTCAACATGATGATGGCGGTTGGCTGCAGGACGTCGCGTTGCTCGATCGACTCGTCACCGAAAAACTCACCGCCGAGGCCGAGACCGTCGCCAAGGAGGGATGGAAGTGGATTACGGTTGCCCTGGACTTCCCCTTCGGTCATGCCACGGGCCTTCGGGAACTCGATGGCAAGCCTGCCGACCTCACGGCGGAGGAGCAGGCGACCATCGACGCCCTCAACGCCGAGCATGCCAAGCTGGAATCCGACCACCAGGACGCCGACGAGCTGCCCGACGACGTCGATCAGCGCCTCGGTGAAATCGAAGCAGCCCTGATGGCGTTCGAAGAGCGCTCGATCATCTATGATCTCGTCGACATCTCCCGCGCCGGCGTCTTCGTGAGCATCGATTCCGAAGGACGGCTCTCGGTGGACCGGGGCTATGTCCGGCCCGAGGACGAAGCGCCGCGGGAAGATCCGGCCGTCGGGCAGGATACATCGTCGAGCGACGGCCAAGGGCTTGGTCGTCCCGATGTGCAACGGACAGCCATCTCGGTTGCGGGCGGTACCGCCGATACCGAGGATGATGACGAGGATGCCGCGCGACCGCTGCCGGATCGTCTCATCATCGAACTGACGGCACATCGCACGCTGGCATTGCGCGATGCACTGGCAGAAAGCCCCGCCATCACCTTCCAGGCCGTGCTGCACAACTTCGTGCTGACTGCCTTCTACCGGTTCGCTAGCGCCGGGAGCTGTCTCGAGATCGGACTTCGTACACCGACGTTCCCGACTCAAGCTCCCGGGTTGAGGGAAAGCGCGTCGGCGAAAGCCGTCGAGGCGCGGCATGAGTCCTGGAAAGCGAGGTTGCCCAAGGATGAGAAGGACCTATGGGACGCACTGACCGCCCTCGACGGCACGGCACAGGCATCCCTGTTCGCCCACTGTGCGTCGTTTGCTGTCAACGCCGTCTACGAGCCGGCCAACCGCTACAGCCAGGGGCGTGTCTCCGCCCATGGCGTCCAGGCTCGGCTCGACCAGGCCGATGTGCTGGCACGCGCCGTCGGACTTAACATGGTGCAGGCCGGCTGGAAGCCCACGGTCGACAATTATCTTGGCCGTGTCACCAAGCCCCGCATTCTCGAGGCTGTTCGGGAGGCAAAGGGCGAGCCGTCGACTCAACTCATCGACCATCTGAAGAAAGGCGATATGGCCAAAGAGGCCGAGCGTCTTCTCGACGGCTCGGGCTGGCTGCCGGAGTCGCTGCGCCTGGTCGACGTTGCATCAGAGCCGGCCGAGCAGGGGAGTGAAGCGGGATCGTTGCCCGAATTCCTCTCCGATGATGAGGAGCGCGAGCCCGCGACCGACGACGACCGCCCGCAACGACTGGACGCAGCCGAGTAGCATCGCCTCGCGGGACGGCTCGGGCTGCCCGCGTTGGTGACAGTGACATGGGGATCGGCGCGCGGCGTCGGTCCCCATTTTTGTTGGCGAGGACCCAAGAGGAAGAGCGGGGCCGGGAAGGGTTTGAATCGCCGCGGTCTGAAGGAGAGCGCCGGGTGGTTCGGTCTTTTCCCCGCTCTCCCTGAGAAAACCTCCCATGACCGAATCTCATCTCGGCGGCGCCAGCGCCGCCCCGCTCTCGATGCGCGCCACCGCGGTTGTTGCCTCCGCGGTTGTCAGGGCCGCGCGACAGCTCGTCACCGATCTCGAGCGAGGCCGTCGCATCGACGCGACCGCTCTGCGCAACGCCATGGAGGCGGCGTTTGGCGCCTCGGATGCGAGTGGCGCCTGGAACTGGAAGACCGCCTATGACGCCTGCGAGGCTGCAACCGTTCTGTTCTTACGGCGGTATGGCACCGCGATGCGTGCCAAGGCAGCGTCGCCCGCCGCCATGTTGCCGTTGCTGATGCGGATCGCAAGCCTGCTTCCGACTCACACACGCCGGTCCGAGGAAAGCGAAGCGCTGCAACAGTTCTCAACGCCGGTGGGGTTGGCGTTTGTCGCCAGCGTCGCCTCGGCAATCACTCCGGCAGACGTCGTGCTGGAGCCGTCGGCTGGCACCGGCTGTCTTGCCATCCTCGCCGAACTTGCAGGCGCCTCCCTCGTTCTCAACGAGTTAGCCGAGAATCGTGCCGGGATTCTCTCGCAGCTTTTCCCCGCCGTTTCGGTAACCCGTTTTGATGCCGCCCACATCAACGATCACCTCGACGCCGGCATCGTGCCGAGCGTCGTGCTGATGAATCCGCCATTTTCGGTGGCGGTCCATATCGATCGAAAGATGGCCGACGCGGCGTTCCGGCACATCGCCTCGGCGCTCGCACGTCTTGGCGAAGGTGGACGCCTCGTCACCATCACCGGGGCAAACATCGCGCCCGACAATCCCGCCTGGACGGAATCCTTCATCGGGCTCCAGGAACGTGGCCGCGTCGTGTTTACGGCGGCGATTGGCGGCGCGGTCTACGCCAAGCACGGCACCAACATCGACACTCGCTTGACCGTCATCGACAAGGTGCCGGCCGATGACGCCGCGTCATTTCCACCATCCCCTGGATGCGCGCCTGACCTGCCGACATTGCTCGCCTGGGTCATGCAATATGCGCCGCCACGTCGTCCAAGTGCTGGCACGGTGGGCGCTGGGGTGCCGGCAATTGCCAGCCGTGCGGCGCCTCGAACCGTCCGTGGCTACCTTGGCCAGCATCGACCGGTCGCCTCCCTGCCACCGGTCGACCTCGCGGCGACGGAAGTCGTATTCGAGCCGGTGGACCGGGCGCCCACGGATGCCAGTCAGATCAGCGATGCGCTGTATGAGGCCTATACGCTGCAGTCGATCCGTATTCCCGGCGCGCTGCCCCATCCCACCAAGCTCGTGCAGTCGGCCGCGATGGCCTCGGTCGCTCCGCCAAAGCCATCTTATCGTCCGCATTTGCCGGCCAGCGCGGTGGCGGATGGCATCCTCTCGGACGCACAGCTTGAAAGCATCATCTATGCTGGCGAAGCGCATTCAGAATTTCTCGCGGGCTCCTGGACGGTCGATGCGACGTTTGACGTCGTTGCAGCCGCGCGTGACGATATGGAGAATGCCGTTCGTTTTCGCCGCGGCTGGTTCTTGGGGGATGGGACCGGGGCTGGCAAGGGCCGGCAGGTCGCCGGCATTCTGCTCGACAACTGGTTGAAGGGTCGTCGCCGTGCGGTCTGGATCAGCAAATCCGACAAGCTGATCGAGGACGCGCAGCGCGATTGGTCCGCGCTTGGTATGGAGCGCCTGTTTGTCACGCCGCTTTCGCGCTTTCGTCAGGGCTCGCCGATCAGGCTCGCGGAAGGCATCCTATTTGCAACCTACGCTACGCTGCGCACCGACGAGCGCGGAGAAAAGCTTTCGCGCGTTGCACAGATCGTTGAATGGTTGGGCTCAGACCCCGGCTCGCAGGCCGGGGCGGGTTTCGACGGAGTGATCGTCTTCGACGAGAGCCACGCCATGCAGAACGCAGTGGGCGGCAAAGGCGAGCGGGGTGACCAGGCAGCTTCTCAGCAGGGACGCGCCGGCCTGCGGCTCCAGCACGCATTGCCGAATGCCCGTGTTGTCTATGTTTCGGCGACCGGCGCCACCACCGTGCACAATCTTGCCTATGCGCAGCGTCTCGGCCTATGGGGCGGCGAGGACTTCCCATTCGCCACCCGGGCTGAATTCGTCGAGGCGATCGAGGAGGGTGGTGTCGCCGCCATGGAGGTGCTGGCGCGCGACCTCAAAGCGCTCGGGCTCTATGCGGCGCGCTCGCTCTCCTATGAGGGCGTCGAATACGAGCTTCTCGAACACCAACTCACGCCAGACCAAGTCCGCATCTATGATGCCTACGCCGGCGCGTTCGGCATCATTCACAACAACCTCGACGCAGCCATGCGGGCCGCCAACATCACCGGGGCAACCGGCACCCTGAACGCCCAGGCAAAATCCGCCGCGCGATCCGCCTTCGAAAGCGCCAAGCAGCGCTTCTTCGGACATCTCCTGACCTCAATGAAAACGCCATCGCTGATCCGCTCGATCGAGCGCGATCTCGACGCCGGCCATGCCGCCGTCATCCAGATCGTCTCGACCGGCGAGGCGTTGATGGAGCGCCGGCTCGCCGAGATCCCGACCGAGGAGTGGGGCGACGTCCAGGTCGACATCACCCCGCGCGAGTATGTCCTCGACTATCTCGCCCATTCCTTCCCGGTCCAGCTCTACGAGCCATTCACCGACTCTGAGGGCAACCTCTGTTCCCGACCCGTTTATCGCGATGGCCAGCCTGTGGAGAGCCGTGAAGCCGTTGGCCGCCGCGACCGCCTCATCGAAAAGCTCGCATCGCTGTCGCCGGTGCCGGGCGCCTTGGACCAGATCGTGCAGCGATTTGGCACCGATGTGGTCGCTGAGGTCACAGGCCGCTCTCGCCGCATCATTCGCAAAGGCAGCCGCCTGATCGTCGAGACCCGCGCCGCGTCGGCCAACTTGGCTGAGACCGCGGCGTTTATGGATGACGCCAAGCGTATCCTTATCTTCAGCGACGCCGGCGGCACCGGACGTTCGTACCATGCCGAGCTGTCGGCAAGGAACCGTCGCTTGCGGGTTCATTATCTTCTCGAACCCGGCTGGAAGGCCGACGCCGCCATCCAGGGCCTCGGCCGCACCAATCGGACCAATCAGGCGCAGCCGCCGCTGTTCCGGCCTATCGCGACCGACGTCAAGGCCGAGAAGCGCTTCCTCTCGACGATCGCGCGCCGGCTCGATACGTTAGGGGCCATCACCCGCGGTCAGCGCCAAACTGGTGGGCAAGGCCTGTTCCGGCCCGAGGATAACCTCGAAAGCCAATATGGCCGCGACGCGTTGCGTCAGCTCTACACGCTGCTTGCGCGCGGCAAGGTCGAGGGCTGCTCGCTCGAGAGGTTCGAGGACGCGGCCGGGCTGAAGCTCACAGACGCCAACGGACTGAAGGATGAGCTGCCGCCAATCACGACCTTTTTGAACAGATTGCTTGCGCTCACCATCGAACTGCAGAATGTCCTGTTCACCGCTTTTGAGCAGCTATTGAGAGCCCGCATCGAAGGCGCCATCGCGTCCGGCACCTACGATGCGGGGCTCGAGACGCTCCGTGCCGAAAGCTTCACCCTCGCCGAGCGGCGCACGATCTACGTTCATCCCGCAACCGGCGCCGAGACCCGGCTTCTGACGATTACCCAGCGCGAGCGCAATCGCCCTGTCAGCCTTGATGACGCCCTCGGCCGGCTTTCGGATCGTTGCGCTGTCCTGCTGATCAACGAGCGCTCCAACCGAACCGCCGTGCAGATCCCGGCCCCCAGCTTCATGCTCGATGACGGCGAGATCGAACAGCGCGTGCGGTTGATCCGCCCGATGGAGCACCACAGCGTGCCCTTGAAGATGATGGCAGAAAGCCACTGGTGTGAGGCTGATCGCGAGCGTTTCAGCATTGCGTGGCGTAACGAACTCGCCGAGATACCCGAATTCTCGGAAAGCACGATCCACATTGTGGCGGGCCTGTTGCTACCGATCTGGAAGCGGCTGCCGAACGAACAGACCCGGGTCTACCGCCTGCAGACCGATGCCGGCGAAAGAATCACCGGTCGCAAGGTCTCGGCGACCTGGGTCGCCAATGTCCTTAGCTCCGGTGCGCCCGAGATGGCTGCGGACGCAGCCTCCGCGGCTCTGACGGAGGGCCGTGCGGTCCTCGACCTCGCCGAAGGTCTTCAGCTTCGCCGTAGTCGAGTGATGGGCGCTTACCGCATCGAGCTGTCGGGATTCACCGAGGCAATGCGCGATCGGCTGCGCGCTTACGGCCTCTTCGGCGAGATCATCTCCTGGAAGCTGCGCATGTTCGTGCCTGCTGACGCTGACGGCGCTGAGGTTCTGGCGAAGGTGCTTGATCGTTACCCGATCGAGCGCATCACCGAACGGGCGGCCGCGTGATGCTCGGCGACGCTGCCGAACTGGCACACCGCCTCGCGCGCGAGGCCGAGGCGGTGTGCCGACATTATCTCTCCAACGGCAAGCGTGAGGGGCGGTATTGGCTGGTTGGTGATGTCCACAACTCCCGTGGCCGCTCGATGTTCGTGCGGCTGCACGACTCGCCGAAAGGTCCCGCTGGAAAGTGGACCGACGCCGCAACCGGCGAGCATGGTGATCTCCTCGACGTCATCCGTGAGAGTCTTGGGCTTAGTGACTTCCGCGACGTAGCCGAGGAAGCGAGGCGATTCCTGAATCTGCCCCGCCCTGAACCGCAAGTCGTCCCGAAAGCTGGTCGTCCGCCGGTGGCGACCGGGTCGCAAGAGGCCGCACGACGGCTGTTTGCAATCTCCGGTCCGATCGATGGAACCATCGTTGAGACCTACCTATGTCGTCGTGGAATAACCCGTGTACACCATGGCGGCAGCCTGCGTTTCCATCCGCGTTGCTACTATCGGCCTGATGAGCACCTTCCAACCGAGACGTGGCCAGCGATGATCGCTTGCGTCACTGACCTTGATGGCAAAATCACGGGCGTGCATCGCACTTGGCTGGATCCGCTCGGTTTTGATCGTATCCGGCTCGGTAAGGCTCCGATCGACACGCCGCGACGAGCCATGGGCGACTTGCTCGGCAATGCCGTGCGTTTCGGCCCCGCAGACGACGACGTGCTCGTAGCCGGTGAGGGCATCGAGACCATGTTGTCGCTGCGCTGCGCGCTTCCGACCTTGCCGATGGCTGCCGCATTGTCGGCCAATCACCTCGCAGCCATGGCACTGTCGTCGAGTTTGCGCCGGCTCTATATTGCTCGAGACGCCGATCCTGCTGGGGACACGGTGCAGGCCGTTCTGTTGCAACGTGCCGAATCCGCCGGCATCGAAGCGATCTCGCTATCGCCCCGCATGGGCGACTTCAACGAGGATCTGCACGTCTTTGGCCTCGAAGCTCTTCGCACAGCGTTACGGATGCAGCTCGTACCTGAAGACGTGTCCCGCTTCCTGCTCCTGCCCGCCACTGTCGCATAGTCTGCGTTCTCTCCTGTCGACGTCGACGGCTCGTTCGCGCTGTGGCCCAATGCCGGCGAGGGCGCGACCACGGCCTTCTAGAGGGCGATCGGACGGCAACCGGCTCGGGCCGGCAATGGCTGCGGCCAGCTATTTTCCGCCGCGCGCCGCCCAAAAGGACACTCAAATTATATTTGGGCCGATGGCGCGCTTTGCATCGCGAAGCAAAATAGCCGGCCTCCGCCATCCTTCGCTGGCGCTGCGGCCCTCCGCTATCGCTCCGGGTGCTGGCCCGATCCGCCCGCCGTCTGAGTGATCGCCACGAAGGCCGCGATGGACGCGGCCGATCCGGCAAAGGACCGCATCCCATGACCGATCGCGACGACATCGAACGACAGCATACGGCGTCTCCCACCGACATCGTCCTCAACGAACTGCAGCTCTTTGGCTACCGTCCATTCGATGACCAGCCAGATCCCAGACCCCTACCGGAAGGCAAGATGATCGCGGGCGCCGTTGCCGACATCTTCGACGCATTGGTCGCCACGTTGAACGACACCCGGCTCGAACCGGACCTTCCAGATTTGCTCTGGTCGACCGTCAATCTCTTTCACCGCGCCACGGACCGCATCGAACGCGAACTCGACAACAACGAACAGGCCCAACGCAAAAGCCAGCGCGAGCAGAACGGCTCGGAGGTGCGATCGGTCGAACTCGAGCGCCTGACGGCCGAAGGCATCACACTGATCGAGCGTCGCAATTGCCTCGAACTCTTCCGCGAACAGGCCATCGAACGTTTCGAGGTCCACACGGGCTCAGCCTGGCGCCCGCGATCGGGGTCACTGGTCAATCATCGTACACTCACAGCGGCGATGATCGACTCCCGCGACTTTCTCGCAGCCAAGCGCCGCAGCGAGACTGAGGTCATGCTGCCAGCGGGACCGAAGATCGCACTTACCGGTGGCTTCGACTTCAACGACCACCGCTTGATTTGGGATCGACTCGACAAGGTTCACGCCAAGCATCCCGACATGGTCCTGATCCATGGCGGCTCACCAAAAGGCGCGGAGCTCATCGCCGCCAAATGGGCGACCACCCGAAAGGTGCCACAGATCGCGTTCAAGCCCGATTGGACCAAGCACGCCAAGGCAGCGCCTTTCAAGCGTAACGATGCAATGCTCGAACTGCTGCCGATCGGCGTCATGCATTTCCCGGGAACCGGAATCCAGGACAATCTCGCCGACAAGGCGAAGCGCCTTGGAATCTCCGTCTGGAAATTCGGAGGCGAATAGCCTCCTCCACCCTCTCCGCCACCACCAAGGCGGGGTTGCATCGCCGCAACTCCGCCTCGTTTCGCCGCTATATCCAAGGTTGCGCCGCGGTGGTGGTGGAAGGCGCAACCGTTACCCCTTTGCAACATGGAGCCACCACCATGCTCGCGCTCGGACTCCTCCTCAACACCGTTGGCCTCGGCGTCATCTGCTGGCTGATTTTCACGCTGGCGGTTTATGTTCTGCCGTTTTTCGTGGCGATCAACGCTGGCTTCTGGGCCTACCATAGCGGCGCCGGCTTGCTCGGCACCCCTATCGTTGCCATCGCCGCTGGCGGCATGACGCTGGCACTCGCGCAAATCGCGTTCGCCATGACCCGGTCTCTGATTTTGCGGGCCGTTATCGCGGCGCTGTTCACCTTGCCGGCTACACTCGCTGGCTATCATGTCGCACTTGCGATGGCGCAGTTCGGAGTGCCTTCGCCCGCCTGGCAGCAGGTCTTTGCTTGTCTTGGCGCGGTCTTCATCGGCGGCACGGCATGGACACGACTCGCCATCTTTACAGAGACCCACCCGCTCGATTCGAACGTGGCAGTCGGGATCGGTCCTCAACCGGTTCTTACGACCGCAGCGCGTGAGCAATGATCTTGCGCCATCCTCCTGTCGAGCTTGTTGGTTAAGACAACTGGCCGGGTGCAGGTCAGCGAGCTCGAGCGAAAGGTAGTCGCGACCTTCCTCGGAAAAACTTCGATGAGCTGGCAGCGATAGCGTCCGGTCCACATAGATACGTAGCTAGAGTCGTTCGTTCGCGATGCTGGCGCGGAAACGCAATTGCCTTTTGCCTTCCTTCGTTTCTTTTTCTACGCCGAACTGTTTCGACCTCTTGCGGGGCGGAACCAAAGGCCGCCATCTTCTCCCGGACTTGTGGTTCAGCACGCGACGCACGTGGCCTCTGTGATGGCTCGATCTGGCCGAAGACCGGCTGCGCCTCGATCGTCTGAGCCGCAACGCTGTTGGCGCGACTTTCTTCCCCTGGGCTAACGCCCATTCCTCGCGAGGCAAGAAAGTCGCGCCAACAGCGTCCTCCGCTGCGCTCCAGCCCTTCGGGTGCGTCGCCGATCGTCCTCGGCCTTCAGGTCGCCATCGAGGCCGCGGTGGTCGCGGGCTCGAAACACAACAGGAGAAGTGACATGGCTACCATCGGTTCATTCAAGAAGGTCGGCAACGATTTCCAGGGCGAGATCATCACCCTCAGTCTGCAGGCCAAAGGCGTCCGCATCGTCGCGGAATCCAGCCCCTCCAACGACAAAGCTCCGAGCCACCGAATCTTCGTGGGCCGCGCTGAAATCGGTGCCGCCTGGTCGAAGCGCTCCGAAGAAGGTCGCGACTACCTTTCGCTCAAGCTCGACGATCCCTCTTTCACGGCACCGATCTACGCCAACTTGTTCGATGACGAGGGTGGCGAGGGCTACACCCTGCTGTGGTCGCGGCCGCGGAAGAACGGAGAGTAAGGTTCGCTCCCACAAAGCCCCGCCCGAACAAATCGGGCGGGGCTTCCTGCTGTTTGGTCCAATATCCACGCAAAGGCCGCGCCAAGAACGAAGCACCCTAACCAACGAACATGCGCCGCAGCGACGCAGGTAGTCGCAATCGCCAGTTAGTCTCCGAGACGATCGGACTGCACCGCCTGCAAGTCGAGCCGTGATTGAAGATCAGACCCGAGTGCAGCGCGCTTTTCATCGAGCGTGCGCCGTGTGGCAAGACTGGGCGGCCTACGATCTGGCCGATCGTCCAGCCCGCCTGACGAGATCTCCCGGTTCGATTCCCAGTGCTTCCGCAATTTGCCCGAGCACAGTGACGCTTGCGGATACATCGCCACGCTCGATAGCGCCAACGTAGCGGGCGCTTAAGCCCGCACGTGCGGCTAACTCTTCTTGCGTCATTTCTAGATCGTGGCGTTTGCGACGCAGGTTCATCGCCATGATCTCCTTGAGATCCATGGCGATATGGGAACTCGAACCGGAATGATCGTTCTAGGAACGATCGTTCCTATTCGTCGCAGAATGTGCTATACGCTGGAGTTATCCTGACAAAATACTGACCGCGCGCTGCTCACTAAAGTTTAACGTTCGCCCCCTTTCGGGAAGCGCCACGCCGGTTTAAACTTTGTCAGATTTAAGGCGTGACGGCATTACAAGACTTGGAAGGTTTATGAAAAAACCACCACGAAATCCAGACGTTGCCGATCTTGCGCCGGCGGATTCCGTGCTCACAGTCTACGACGAAGAGCACATTATTACTTATTTGCGCATGCTCGATGCGGATAAGGAGGGGGCCGACTGGCGTGAAGTGACGCAAATCGTGCTGCACATCAATCCGGAGCTTGAGCCTGATCGTGCGAGACGAGCATTCGACAGCCACCTGGCCCGCGCAAAATGGATGACCGAGCATGGATATCGCCACTTGCTACGTGGCGGAGCTTCAAATCCAAATCTTTGAACACGTCGTGAAATAATTTTCTCGCGGACGCTTGCTATCGCTCCACCGCATCGCGTGATGCACGCTTAGGGACTAGCTTCAACCAGAGCTTGTTATATTTATGCCGCCGCTAGCGCGGTAGCTCAGGTTTGGGGACAAGTGCATGCCAAAGTTCAACTGGAGATCGTTGGACGACACCTACTACGACCACATCGAACAAGCCGAAATGACCGGAATCGCGTGGGAATGCCTGCGCCGCAACGCGTCGTTCGAACGAGATTATCAGACGATCTCACCATCAGATCGAACTTTGAGCGGCCGAATTCGGCAGCACTGGGGGTTGGTTTTTCGCAGCTGATCCCGAACGATCCTTCCTCGAACAGACAATCTTCTGGGCTCCCGAGGCCGTGCCGACCATCGTGCCCGTCCGTCCGGTGTTGCCCGTCGACCCATCTACATACGTCAGGCTGGATCTGAACGAGCTGAACGAAAGTCAATCTCGGCAAGGTCCAGACGGTTGGCACGCCGTGTTGTCTTTGCGCGGCGTAGAGCATCGTATTTGGTTCAAGGAAGCGCCGATCATCGCCGCTGCCTACACCGTCGAATTGCCTCTCGATCGCGACTTTGAATTCAGGGCGGGTGCCGGCATTCGCTTGTGGAAGGGGCTCAACGGCCGGCCGCAGGGCGCGCCTCCGCACGTGATTTCAGCGCATCGCCGGCGGAGAATAGCACTCGCCTTACGGGCGTCGGATGCAAGGACGGACGGCGCTACCTATCGCGAAATCGCCGAAGTTCTGTTGCCCGCCCAACGCATTCCCGAGCGGGATTGGAGAACGCACGAGCTGCGGGATCGGATCATCCGCCTCGTCAAGACTGGATTCGCTTTGGTGCAGGGCGGCTACCGCGCTTTGCTAAAACCGCCTTCGCGAAAGAAATAGACCGCTTGCAAGAGGTATCGAAAATACACCCCCCAATATTCGCCATCCCTCCTCGAGCTTTTCTTCCGCCATGGTCTCCGGCGATCCGCCGGCGGTTTCGTCGGCACTCCAGACCATCACGGGGTTCTTCCGAATGTCCGATTCAAACGCGGAGCTACCGCAGCGATATTTGCGCACGTCCGAAGCTGCACGCCATGTCACCTTGTCTCCCCGGACGTTAGAGAAGCACCGTATTTACGGCACTGGTCCGGAATATTCTAAGATCGGCGGCCGCGTCGTCTACACGGAGGAAGACCTGGACGCGTGGGTCAAACTGGGCAAAAAGAAATCGACCTCAGATCCAGGTACCGGCACCGTCCTCCCAGCGAAACGGCACGCTCCCGTTCCTTATGCAGGAAAGGAGCGGCGCTGACCATGAAGACACGCCCTCATGCTCCCAACAGCTATTCAACGACCGAGGCCGGCGCGGGCGATCTTACGGCGGTTGAACTTTTCTGGATCGAAAAGCGCATCGAGAACCGCGTTCGCTTTGGTCGACCCGTCTCAGAGAAGGTTCTGGACCGCAATCGGCGCGTTCTGTCGTTTTCCCCCGGCAGCGTCTTCGCGTTCGTGCGTTGGACGTCCAACGACTTCGGAACCATCTTATCCCGGATCGATATCCTGCGCGCTGCGACACCCGGGCAACCCTACTCGACCGTGCCCTGGATCACGCCGGGCGGTGAGAGCCTGTTACGACTGTCCGGCTGGCCGAAGGTCGAGCGTGTCCTGCAAATGATCGATGTTGTCGAAGCGCTCGGCGTCGATCCTGCCGATGCCGCACCTGATTATTGGCACCACGTTCACAACCGATTGTCGGTCAACGAAACACCTCGGCCATACACGCGATCCCGCCACCAGGCCTGGCTCCATCGCCGGAGGGTGACGTCATGAACGCCCGGTGTCCGATACTTTTCACGGCAATTGTTGCGACAAGTCTTCTCCTTTCCACAATCGGCGGAACGACACCGCATTACATATGGAACACATCAAACAGCGTTCCGATCGGCCTTTATCGTGTTCAAGCTACGACACGCTTGGCCGTTACTGAACTCGTCGCCGTGCAGCCCCCTGATCTGCTCGCTGCGTTTCTCGATCTCAACGACTATTTGCCGATCGGCGTGCCAATGCTCAAGCGCGTATTGGCGCTGCCCGGACAAACGGTTTGCAGGAATGGCTTAAAGATCGCCGTCGATGGCGTCGATGTAGGCGCGGCCCGCGAACGCGACGGGCGAAACCGTCCGCTTCCAGTCTGGCATGGATGCCGCGTGATTGCGGATGGGGATGTCTTTGTCATGAACTGGCAGTCCGCGGACTCGCTCGACAGCCGATACTTCGGACCGCTGCCTGCTTCTGCGGTTATCGGCCGAGCGGTGCCTGTGTGGACTGACGAGGAGTGATCATGCACGACCGTCACGCTCACACGGTCGGTGGCCGGTCCCCCGAACCGGCTCCGATTTTTCCTTCCCGGCCGTGCTCACCAACCGGAAAGCCTGCCAACGATTTGCAGGGGAAGAGCCGTACACCCGCTACTGCGGGCTCGATCGCATGGCTTGCTACGCGCCGCACACTCATGCATTTCGTCACCGCTATCGCGCCGTTTATCTGCGATGTCGCCGGCGCGGCGTTGCTAGAATCGAGCGCGTGCGCACAAACTGCCGCGCGTTCTGAAGCGGTCGATCGGTTCAGCAAATTCATCGAGGAGGCGTCCGGCCGCTTCGCCGTCCCGGCGCGCTGGATCCGCGCTGTGACGCAGGTTGAGAGTGGCGGGGACGAGCATGCGATCTCGTCTCGCGGCGCCATGGGTTTGATGCAGCTGATGCCCGGAACTTGGGTCGAACTCAGCGTTCGCTACGGTCTCGGCGTCGACCCATTTGACGCTCACGACAACATCGTCGCGGGTGCCGCGTACCTCAAAGACATGCACGATCGTTTCGGTTCGGCAGGCTTCCTTGCAGCCTATCACACGGGTCCAGCACGATATGAACAGCACCTCGCGACAGGCCGACCGCTTCCACAGGAAACGACGGCGTACGTTGCGGCGGTCACGCCATTGCTCGGTGGCGGGCAGGGCGAACATGTGGCAGTTCGCATTAGCCGTGCAGTTCCTTGGCGGGAAGCTCCCCTGTTTGTTGAGCGGGCGGGCGCACCGTGACGGACATTCGGTTTGCATTCGAAACGCTGCAACGCGATCATGACGCTAAGACTTTCGGTCTTGCTACTGAAGGACACTCGCTCACGCGGCAAGAGTTCGCGGACGAGTGCGATATTGACGTGCTGATGGCATACGGGCGATGCCTTCGGCCCGCGCTCTACTCGTCGCTTCGCTCCTCACCGAGCCACCCTGCGGGCGTCTCGGCCCTTCGGGTAACGATCGCTATCGCAAACGCTCGCTTCGCTCGCAAACAGTGGGGGCTCCGCAAGTCAACTGCCAAGTCGCGGCGGCTCTTTCGCAATGATCGGCCACCAGCCGACGTGTTCGGGCAGGCGCTATTGGAGGATCCACCGCAATGACCCGAACCGCATTTTGTCGCAAATCGCCGCGAGTACCGAGAGTCTGTTGGCTTGGAAGTTGGGCCCTGGGAACCAGCGACCGAGGAGGGCAGGATAAAACGCGCAAGGTGCGCGCGGTCGGTCGGGAGGAAGAGAGTAGTAATTTCAATTACGTTCCGAACATTGGGCAATATGGAGCGCACCTTGCAAAGATTGCCAACGCATTGTCGCCGCTCGACTTTCGACACCCTATGAGTCCGAGATGAGCGGGAACGATGATTTTCGCGTCCGTCCGGGTCGCATCCGCTCGACGCGCGCGCCTCGTACAAAACCTTTCCTGGCGCAGGCGCTGCAAGCCGCCCAGAAGGCCGGTGGTCTTTCTCGGGGCGGCCATCGGCGCGGCAGCACGTTTGGACGTGGCCGCGCCGCAAGCCTTGCCGCAGCGCGGCTCCTCAACAACCGGTCCCGCGGCGCCATCGTCAAGGCGCGGGTCGTGCGCCAGATGCGCTCACCGGGCGCGTTGCGCGCCCACATCGGATATCTCCAGCGGGACGGGGTGACCCGCGATAATTCTCCGGGCAAGTTGTTCGATGCCGCTGGAGACGAGGCCGACGGCCGGGCCTTCACTGAGCGCTGCAAGGACGACCGGCATCATTTCCGGTTCATCGTCTCGCCCGATGATGCCGGCGAGCTTGAGAGTTTGCGGACCTTCACCCGCGAGCTGATGGACCAGGCCTCGCGCGACCTCGGCACCCGACTTGATTGGGTCGCTATCGACCATTGGAACACAGAGCGTCCCCACGTCCACATCCTTGTCAGAGGCCGCGGCGACGACGGTCAAGACCTCGTCATCAGCCGGGATTATATTTCGACGGGCTTCCGGGCCCGGGCCGGCGATCTCATCACCCGCGAACTCGGCCCACGATCGCAGCTTGAGGTTCGGCGTGGTCTTGAGAATGAAACGTCGGCCGAGCGCTGGACACGGCTTGATCGGGTGCTTGCCCGGGAAGCGGGGGCGGCGGACGGGGTCATTGATCTCCGACCAAGCCGGGATGCAGCGGGAGACCCGCTGCGGGAAATCCGGGTGGGTCGAATGCGAACCCTGGAGCGGCTCGGTCTGGCTGAACCGGCCGGCCTCGCGCGCTGGGTGTTGGCGGCAGATGCGGAGCAGCGGTTGCGCGAGCTCGGCGAGCGCGGTGATATCATCAAGCGGCTGCACAAGAGCCTTGCCAAGGATGGTGCCACACGTGCTCCATCATCCTGGGCGCTTGAGGGCGAACGCCACGGCGAGCCCGTGATCGGCCGCCTCATCGCCCGCGGGTTGGACGACGAGTTGAAGGCCTCGGCATTCGCCGTCGTTGACGGCGTCGACGGGCGCGTCCATCATCTCAAACTCCCCGATATCGAATCGGCCGGCGATGGACCGATCGGCGGGATCGTGGAGCTCCGCCGCTTCGAGGACGCGAGGGGACGTCAGCGGGTCGCATTGGCGGTCCGATCTGATCTCAGTCTCGATCAGCAAGTCACGGCCGAGGGGGCCACGTGGCTCGACCGGCGTCTGGTCGCCCGCGAAGGTAACGAGCTTTCGCGTGCGGGTTTTGGTGCCGAGGTTCGCGACGCCCTCGATCGGCGGATCGATACCTTGGCAGAGCAGGGGCTTGCCCGCCGCGACGGAGACGAGGTCACGATCGGTCGGAACCTGGTCGGCACGTTGCGCGGCCGCGAAGTCGCTGCTGTCGGACGGCGTCTTGCAGCAGAGACGGGGCTCGCGCATTTGCCTGCTGAAGCCGGAGAGCGCGTCGCCGGGACTTACCGCCAACGGCTCTCGCTTGCATCCGGCCGCTTTGCCATGATCGATAACGGTCTGGGTTTCCAGCTCGTGCCATGGACGCCGTCCCTCGAACGCGAGCTCGGTCGCCAAGTGAACGGTATTGCAGGTCGAGGCGGCGTTGAGTGGACCTTTGGACGCAAACGCGACCTTTCGCTTTGACTTAGCCGATCTCTGCGCCATGGTGCGCATGACTGCGACGGGGGGCGGGTTGCTCTTGAATGCGTTCTGGCATGGCGCATTACCTCTGCACATGTCCGCGACCAGAATACTCTGGGGCCAGCTGCTTCTTGTATCGATAGTCGTGCTTGCCTTCTTGTGGGCCGCGACTGAATGGACGGCTTGGCGCCTTGCTTTCCAGCCGCAACTCGGGCCCACCTGGTTCATGGTCGGACGCTGGCCGATCTATCAGCCGTTCGCCTTCTTCATCTGGTGGTTCCAGTTCGACGCTTATGCGCCAATGATATTCCTGCAGGGCGGAGGCATTGCCGCGAGCGGTGGGATCGCGGCCATGGGCATCGCGATCTTTCTCTCGGTATGGCGTGCCAAAGAAGCCCACCAAGTCACGACATATGGGTCCGCGCGCTGGGCCGACGCGAAAGAGGTGCGCCGTGCAGGACTGCTGGGACCTGACGGCGTCGTGCTCGGACGTCTGGGCGATCGATATCTGCGGCATAACGGTCCCGAACACGTGCTGTGTTTTGCGCCGACCCGGTCGGGAAAGGGCGTTGGCCTCGTCATCCCAACCCTCCTGACCTGGCCCTATTCCACCGTCGTCCACGACATCAAAGGCGAAAATTTCCAATTGACATCCGGTTGGCGCGCCAAATTTGGAACCGTACTCCTATTCGATCCGACCAATGCCGCCAGCGCAGCGTACAATCCGTTGCTCGAGATCCGCAAAGGCGACTTCGAGGTTCGCGACGCCCAGAACATCGCTGACATTCTGGTAGATCCCGAAGGCGCGCTCGAGCGGCGCAATCATTGGGAGAAGACCAGCCATTCGCTATTGGTCGGTGCCATCCTGCATGTCCTTTACGCCGAAGCTGACAAGACGCTCGCTGGCGTCGCCAACTTCCTGTCGGATCCGTCACGTCCGATTGAGGCAACCCTGAACGCCATGTTGGCGACGCCGCACCTTGGCGAGCGAATTCACCCGGTGGTGGCCTCGGCGGCGCGGGAGCTGCTCAACAAGAGTGAGAACGAGCGCTCGGGTGTGTTGTCGACGACGATGAGCTTCCTTGGGCTCTACCGAGACCCCGTGGTTGCCAAGGTGACAGGGCGGAGCGACTGGCGCATCCGCGACCTCGTCGATGGCGACCGCCCGATATCGCTGTATCTGGTGATACCGCCTTCCGACATCGCCCGCACGAAACCCTTAATGCGCCTCGTGCTCAATCAGATCGGACGGCGCCTGACCGAAAGCCTGGATACCGACGGGCGCCGGCAGAAGCTTTTATTGATGCTCGACGAATTCGCGGCCCTCGGCCGACTCGATTTCTTCGAGAGCCAGCTAGCCTTCATGGCCGGTTATGGCATCCGCAGTTTCTTGATTACGCAAAGCTTGAATCAGCTGGAACGCGCCTACGGGCCGAACCATGCGATCCTCGACAATTGCCACATCCGTATCGCGTTCTCCACCAACGACGAGCGTACGGCCAAACGTGTGTCCGACGCGCTAGGGACCGCAACCGAAATGCGGGCGATGAAGAACTATGCCGGACATCGGCTCTCGCCATGGCTTGGCCACTTGATGGTCAGCCGCCAGGAAACATCGCGGCCGCTGTTGACGCCCGGAGAAGTCATGCAGCTCTCTCCGAACGACGCCATCGTGATGATTTCCGGCGTGCATCCGGTGCGTGCCCGAAAAGTCCGATACTATGAGGACCCTCAGTTCCAGAGCCGAATCTTAAAACCATCCTACGCCGTGCCGAGCGCAACGATCGCGCGGTCGGACGAGTGGTCAGGGCATGCTCCAATCGTCCCGCAGGTCAAATCGCTCACTGTCCTTAAGGGCAATGGACGCGACGGGAATGGCGGTCTTCGTCAGGAGCCAGAGCTGCCGCAACAGGAGGAAGTCGCACCCCTGATCGAAAACGAATTCGATGCCGCACCTGACGAGGACGACACCTATGCCCTGCAAACGACAGGCTTCAACCGATCGACGCAGGGACTGGCGCGCGCTGTAAGCCTCGATCCCGACGACGAGATGGGACTATGAACCATTGAGATGAAAAAGGCTCAACTCAGCATCTACCTGGATCCAGAGATATTGGCGAGCTTGGAGGCTTACGCAAGGCAGCGGGGCAAGCCGAAGTCGCTGGTCGTGGAGGCAGCGGTCGGATCGTTTCTTTCGCCTGACGATTCAGACAGGCGAGAGGCGGCGATCGCGAAACGACTCGACCGGATAGCGCGGGTGCTGGAGCGGCTCGAACGTAACGATGGCGTCACACTCGAAACCATCGGTTTGTTCATCCGGTTCTGGCTGACGTCGACGCCGGCGCTCCCCGAGCAGTCAAGCCCTGCAGCGCGAGCCAAGGGAGCCGAGCGCTATGATCGGTTTGTGGAAGCGCTGGGCCGTCGCCTATCCAGCGGATCGACGATCCTCAAGGAAGTCAGTATTGAGCTGCCAGACCTTGGGAATCCACCGGCGCACGTCAAAGGTCAGTCCGGCCTTTCTTGAGGATATGTCGGTCCGGCGCCAGAGCGGCGGCCGCTGCGCCGTATCCTAAATGCAACCGAACCGGACAAGAATCGGGCTTTCGGTCCTACTGAGGCTCGCTCGGTGATCCACTCGTTAATCAAAGCCGCGCTCACGTTCGGCTGAGTTCAGCGCAATTTCGATTTCCTTTTCCTTTCTTTTTCTACGCCAGCACCTGATCACGCGGGCCGGTCCATTGAATCGATCTCTCGCGTGCTCTTTCTGTGATCCCCGTCAGTCTTGGTCGCCTCATTCGTCGTATCGCAACAGCGGTTCGAGTGGGGATTTGGGGAAATGTTAGAAAATGCAGCAATTGTCCGATCAAGATGTGCCGGCCACGCACGTTGGCGTCCCACCGCGCAAGCGCAAGACCTCAGCGCGCCGTAAGATCACCGTTCGGATTAGCGAAGGAGTTTGCGGACGACTCGACGTCGCAACCGACCGACCGGGCGTGGGCAAGAGCATGTTCGTGGAAGCCGCTCTTGAGCATTTTATGAATCCTGCGCCTTCGGTCGAGGACTTGGTTCAAGAGCGTTTTGACCAGATGCATGCCAGGTTCGACCGTTTCGAACAGGACATGCGGACGATGGCCGAGACGGTCGCGCTCCAGGCCCGGTACCAGTTGGCGGTGACGCCTCCGATCCCGCAAGAGCAGCAGCGAGAGGCGGTTCTTCTCGGCGATGAACGTTTCAAGATCTTTGCGGAGCAGGTCGATCGTCGCGTTCGGCAGCATCGGCCTCTCATGCAGGAGACGATCGACCGTCTCAATTCCGAAAGTAGCGGACAAGGGCGGGAGGCCACAAAGCAAGCTCCGCTAGATTTGGGGTTAGAGGGTAGCGGGCTGAAGCATCAACCCAGTCAAGTCGCAAGCGTCCCGGCCCCAGGGCTAACTGCTGGCGAAGCAAGGCCAGATTCAAAGGTTCAGCGCCGACCGACCTCTTCCGCAGACGTCCGCCGTGTCTCTCGGAACGCCGAACCGTATCGGTCTTCGACAACGGAGCACAGCGCACCAAGACCGACGGAGCGGCCTGAAACGGTTGGGACGCGTTCGCTTTCAAAGTGGCGACTGATCCTGGCCGTCTTCCTGCCTTTCGCCGCGGGCTACTACCTCTCCTTCCTGTTCCGCACGATTAACGCTGCAATTTCACCGGCGCTAGCTTCCGAATTCGGCCTCGATGCGACAAACATAGGGCTCATGACATCGGTCTACTTCCTTGTTTTCGCAGGCGCCCAGGTTCCGATCGGTGCTTTTCTCGACCGTTTTGGCCCGAGACGCGTTCAAAGCGTTTTACTCGTCTTGGCGGCTGGAGGAGCAACCCTATTTGGCACCGCGACGGGATTTACGGATCTGCTGGCGGGACGTGCCTTGATCGGGCTTGGCGTTGCGGCCTCTCTGATGGCTGGGTTGAAGGCAACGGTGCTCTGGTTCCCCAAGGAGCGCATCGCACTCGTCAATGGCTGCATGATCATGCTGGGATCCCTTGGTGCCGTTACCGCAACGGCGCCGACCGATTGGATGTTGGAATGGGCCGGCTGGCGCAGTCTCTTTGAGCTGCTAACCATTGCGACGGTCGCGGTAGCTGGCGTCGTTTATCTCGTTGTACCGGAAAAAGTTGCCAATTCAGCAATCTCCGAGGCCTCTGCAAAGCCGCTTTCCGTGTGGTCTGTCTTCTCGGACTCGCGCTTTCTGAGAGTTGCACCGCTTTCAGCAGCTTGCATCGGTTCGTCTTGGGCGCTCCAATCGCTATGGGCTGCGCCCTGGCTTACCGACGTGGAAGGACTTGATCGGCCAAGTCTCATGAAGCAGTTGCTTATCATGTCCCTGCTATTGAGTTTGGGTGCATTGATGCTCGGTATATTCGCCGATCGCCTGCGCAAGCGCGGCATGACCGCCGAGATGCTATTAGGAGTCTTAGCTGCGCTCTTTATGGCCGCTCAACTTGCAATTATTTTCCGCGTACCGTTGCCCTCAACTCTGCCTTGGTGTGTCGTATCTGTCATGGGAGCTGGGACTGTCCTCAGTTACGCGATCATCGCCGAATACTTTCCGCGGGAGCTCGCCGCGCGTGCGAACGGTGCTCTCAACCTTGTGCATTTCGCTTGGGCGTTTGTCGCCCAAGGCGGTGTGGGGTTAGTCGTCGGTCAATGGTCGCCTCAGGATGGTCAATATCCGGCGATGGCCTATCAGACGGCTTTTGGAATCAGCGTCGTCGTTCAGGCAGTCGCATTACTGTGGTTCGCTACGCCTTGGTTGCGAAGTTTGGGCGAGAGTCTTCTTGCAACTATTGCGCGTCCGTCCGCAGACCACGGACTTGCTCTGACCACCGGGTCGGTTCAGGGTGGATTGCTAGATCCGCACGACGCCACAGAATGGTGATGAAGTTGAGCGATCGGACCGATGCCAATTCCAGAAGCCAAAGGCTGGCCCGTCTCGCAGGCGTTCTTTTGAGCCGCGAGTGCAACGGGCCCTCTCACGGGCAAGGGAGCATCAATCGGTGTTCTTGTATTAAAGACTTGTTGGCCATTTTGCCTCGCGAGCAATAGCCATGCATCGCCCATCGTTTGCGCGGCTGCGATGGCTTGCTTTTCCAGCAGGGCAAGACTGGTTGGTTCTGCGGTGTACGAAGCCGCCATCGTGCTTACGGCGGTCGAGTGGCGCGCAACCTCCGAGTCCGCGGCGTTCATAATCGCTTCGGCCGCATGAATTAGCGATTGCTTCCGGCTTTCAACCTCAAGATTGAAAAACCAGAACAGCCTGGAAACCCACAGCAGGGTAAGCATTGCTCCGCTAATGACAACGGCAAGCATCATGCGCTGAGCTATGCGAAAGCGAATATTGTCCCCTCGGCCAAACCCACCCACCGCCTTTCGGTCGGGGTAGCCAACCAATTTTACGGGGTGAGAATCCTACCTGCAATCTGCAAGGCTGGATCGACCCCCAAGCTTTGTTCCAGCACTGCTCCCCGAGGCCTCGCCATGGGGCAAAGCGGAACGCGTTCCAGCCTTGATGAGCCTTCGGGAGTGTGCCAGCCGTCCGACGGTTGGTCGGCGTTTTCCAGATTGACTTGTTTGATCTTTTGTCCGCAGTCCAAACAATCTGTCGTGCGGCCGCGCAACCCGAGGACCAACGGGCCGATCGTTTCTTTTGCTACGCCGGCCTACGCCGCTTCGAAGCTGGTTATTGCGATGAGTCCGTTCCTGCCATTTTAGTCAACCCACTGAGTTCGCTTCATGCGGACTGAGCCGGGGGACAGCAGTGGCAATCCATTCTCATCAGACAGAAGCGATCTCTCGCGGCGCACGGATGCTCCGTACCGCGCTTGGGCCCGCTATCGCCCGGTTTCTGGAAGACGAAGCGATTGTCGAGGTGATGCTCAACCCCGACGGCCGACTGTGGGTTGACCGGTTGTCGAGTGGCTTGGAAGATACTGGCGAAACGCTCTCCCGTTCGGACGGCGAACGCATCGTACGACTGGTCGCGCATCACGTGGGTGCCGAAGTTCACGCGGGCGCACCGCGTGTGTCGGCGGAACTCCCCGAGACCGGCGAACGGTTCGAAGGTCTATTGCCACCGGTCGTCGCAGCTCCCGCATTTGCAATCCGCAAACCAGCCGTCGCTGTGTTTAGCCTGGACGATTACGCTGCGGCGGGAATCATGACGCCGGAGCAGGCGTTAGCGCTGCGGCAAGCTGTTATTTCCCGCAAGAACATCCTGGTGGCCGGCGGAACGTCAACGGGCAAGACGACCCTCACAAACGCACTGCTCGCCGAAATCGCTGAAACCTCGGATCGGGTCGTACTGATCGAAGACACGAGAGAGCTCCAGTGCAAGGCGCCGAACGTCGTGGCCTTGCGAACCAGAGACGGTGTGGTCTCGCTTTCGGATCTTGTTCGCTCATCTCTTCGTCTGCGCCCCGATCGCATTCCAATCGGGGAGGTGCGTGGCGCCGAGGCCCTTGACCTGCTCAAAGCCTGGGGCACGGGCCATCCCGGCGGCATCGGTACCATCCACGCCGGGAGCGCGCTTGGAGCCTTGCGTCGCCTCGAGCAACTCATCCAGGAAGCCGTCATCACTGTGCCGCGCGCCCTGATCGCTGAGACCGTGAACGTCATTGCTGTTCTCACCGGCCGTGGCGCCGATCGCCGACTTTCCGAATTAGCTGACGTCACTGGGCTCGGGACGTCGGGCGACTACAGCCTCACGTCATCATCAGGAGACCAGCCATGAACCATCGATTGTCATTCTCCCGCACCGCCGTAACTGCAGCCTTTGCGACGTCCTGCCTGCTTTCTGGTCCGGCCTGGTCCGCAGGCTCGAACATGCCCTGGGAACAGCCGCTCAACCAGATCCTGCAGTCGGTAGAGGGGCCGGTCGCCAAGATCGTCGCCGTCATCATCATCATCGTGACCGGACTGTCGCTGGCGTTCGGTGACACATCCGGCGGGTTTCGCAGGCTGATTCAGATTGTGTTTGGCCTATCGATCGCGTTTGCCGCATCCAGCTTCTTTCTGTCGTTCTTCTCGTTCGGCGGCGGCGTGGTGATCTGATGGATGGGCAGATCACAGGATTTGTTGCACCCGTGCATCGCGCCTTGACCGAGCCGATCCTGATGGGCGGCGCGCCGAGAGCCGTCGCCATCCTGAACGGCACCTTGGCGGCGGCACTTGGCCTCGGTCTGCGCCTTTGGCTTGCCGGTCTCCTTCTCTGGTTCATCGGTCATATGGCCGCCGTCTGGGCCGCCAAGCGCGACCCTGAATTCGTCGAGGTCGTGCGCCGTCACGTTCGTATCCCTGGTCACTTGTCAATGTGAGCTTCCCATGATGAATCTTGCCGAGTATCGCTCCTCAAACTCACGTTTAGCCGACTTTCTGCCGTGGGCTGCCTTGGTGGATGAGGGCATCGTTCTCAACAAGGACGGGTCGTTTCAGCGAACGGCAAAATTTCGGGGGCCCGATCTCGATAGCGCCGTGCCTGCCGAACTCGTCGGTGTCGCGGCACGCTTGAACAATGCTCTGCGTCGCCTTGGCTCTGGTTGGGCGCTGTTTGTCGAGGCTCAGCGCCACGCCGCAGGGGCCTATCCTCCGAACACGTTTCCGGATGTGGCATCCGCATTAGTCGACACCGAGCGAAGGGCTCAGTTCGAGGAAGCCGGCGCCCATTACGAGTCCAGCTACTTCCTGACCTTGGTTTATCTGCCGCCCGCCGAAGGAGCCGCCGTTGCCGAGCGCTTTCTCTATGAGGGCAGCAACCAAACCGTCGGCGCCGATGCACGGGAACTCCTTGCCGGATTCGTCGATCGTTCCAATCGCGTCCTGCAACTGATCGAAAGTTTCATGCCGGAATGTGCCTGGCTCGATGATCAGGAGACATTGACATATCTGCACTCGACGATCTCGACAAAACGCCAGCGCGTCCGCGTACCCGAAATACCCATGTATCTCGATGCACTGCTTGCCGACCAGCCCTTGACTGGCGGTCTCGAGCCGGTGCTGGGCACGTCCCAGCTGCGCGTGCTGACGGTTGTGGGGTTTCCCACGGCGACCGTGCCTGGAATTCTGGATGACCTCAACCGTCTGGCATTTCCTTATCGCTGGTCGACGCGGGCGCTGATGCTTGACCGCACCGACGCCGTAAAGCTCGTAACCCGAATCCGGCGTCAGTGGTTCGCCAAACGCAAGTCGGTCGCTGGGATCCTCAAAGAAGTGATGACCAACGAGGCCTCGGCGCTGCTCGACACCGACGCCCACAACAAGGCCCTCGATGCCGATGCCGCCTTGCAGGAACTTGGCACGGATCAGATCGGGGAAGCTTTTTTGACCGCGACTTTCACGGTCTGGGACGGCGATCCCCGTGCGGCCGACGAAAAGCTGAGGTTGGTCGAAAAGGTCATCCAGGGGCGTGACTTCACCTGCATGATCGAGACCGTGAATGCGGTCGAGGCGTGGCTCGGCAGTCTGCCAGGACATGTCTATGCTAACGTCCGGCAGCCGCCGGTCTCGACGCTCAATCTCGCCCATATGATTCCGTTGTCGGCGGTGTGGGCGGGCGAGGTGAGGGATCATCATCTCAAGGCGCCACCCTTGTTCTTTGCCAAGACGGAGGGATCGACACCTTTCCGTTTCTGTCTCCACATTGGTGATGTCGGACATACCCTGATCGTCGGACCGACAGGGGCGGGTAAGTCGGTGCTGCTCGGGCTGATGGCCCTTCAGTTCCGCCGCTACCCGGACGCACAGGTCTTCGCCTTCGATTTCGGCCGATCGATGCGAGCGGCCGCGTTGTCGATGGACGGCGACTGGCATGACCTCGGCGGTGCGATTGCTGGGGAATCGGACCAGTTCGTTGCCCTGCAGCCTCTCTCTGGAATCGATGACGCCTCCGAACGAGGCTGGGCGGCAGACTGGGTCGCCTCGATTCTGTCCCGGGAAAAAATCGACGTTACCCCTGAGACCAAGGAGCATATCTGGACCGCGCTCAACTCGCTGGCATCCGCACCGGTTGAGGAGCGGACCCTCACGGGACTTTCCGTCCTGCTCCAGTCGAACGTCCTGAAGCGCGCGCTGCAGCCCTATTGCCTCGGTGGTCCCTATGATCGCCTGCTCGATGCTGAAAATGAGCGCCTCGGATCTTCGTTCGTTCAGGTCTTTGAGACCGATGGATTGATCGGCACTGCCGTTGCGCCGGCCGTCCTGTCCTACCTCTTTCATCGGATCGAGGGTCGTTTCGATGGGCGGCCAACGCTGCTCATCATCGATGAGGGCTGGCTTGCGCTTGATGATGCGGACTTCGCCGGCAAGCTCCGTGAGTGGCTGAAGACGCTGCGCAAGAAGAACGTGTCCGTCGTGTTCGCTACCCAGTCGCTTGCCGACATCGATGGCTCGGCTATCGCGCCCGCCATCATCGAAAGTTGCCCGACCCGGATCCTGCTGCCCAACGATCGCGCCATCGAGCCTCAAATCATGGCGATCTACCGGCGGTTCGGACTCAGCGATCGCCAGATCGAGATTCTGGCCAGGGCGATCCCGAAGCGAGACTATTATTGCCAGTCGCGTCGCGGCAATCGGCTGTTCGAACTCGGTCTTGGCGAGATTGCTCTCGCATTCACGGCGGCTTCCTCGAAGTCAGATCAGGCCCTGATCGAACGCGTTCTGGCCGAGCACGGCCAAGAAGGCTTTGTGACCAATCTGCTCAGGGCACGGGAACTGGCTTGGGCCTGTGACCTCATTCCACAACTGGCAAAGCAGGAGGTCATCCGATGAGGCGTCTCAGAAGCGTTGTCGCAGCGAGCCTAATCGCCATCGCGCTCGGCCAAACACCTCGACCCGCGGCGGCCCAGGCGATCGTGTTCGATCCCAACAACTACGCGCAGAACGTACTGACGGCGGCCCGGTCGCTGCAGCAGATCAATAACCAGATTACCTCGCTGCAAAATCAGGCAACGATGCTGATCAATCAGGCGAAGAATCTCGCAAGCCTGCCTTACTCGTCGTTGCAGCAGCTGGAGCAATCGATTCAGCGGACGCAGCAATTGCTCAGCCAGGCGCAGCGTATTGCCTACGATATCCAGCAGATCGACCACGCGTTTTCGACTACGTACGCGCCAGCGTCATCTGGTGTCTCCGACCAGGCCTTGATCGTCAATGCGCAATCGCGCTGGCAGAACTCGGTTGCCGGTTTCCAGGATACCATGCGGGTGCAGGCCACTGTCGTCGGCAACCTCGACGGCAATCGGACCCAGATGTCGGCGTTGGTCAACGCGAGCCAGGGTGCGACGGGGGCACTGCAAGCGAGCCAGGCTGGTAATCAACTTCTCGCGCTTCAAGCGCAACAGCTAGCCGATCTCACGGCGACGGTCGCAGCCCAAGGGCGGGCCCAGAGTCTGGATCTAGCCCAGCGAACGGCAGCCCAAGACCAGGGCAGGGAGCAATTACGGCGCTTCCTGACGCAGAGCCAAGGCTATCAACCCTCAAACGTTCAGATGTTCCACTGATGAGCGACGTCAACGCATTCAAGGCGCTGTCTCTGGGCACGACAATCTGCCTAGGCATGATCGCGGTCGCCGCCTGTACGATTCATCTGCGGGGCGACGAAGATCAACCTCAGGCCGCTGGATCGGTCGCTCAGGACGCAGATCCCGCAGCGGCTGAGCTCGAGCGATGCCGTACCATCAGCTACGAGCAAAAGGACCGGCTTGCCGAGTGCCGCAAGATCTGGGCCGACAAGCGGCGCCAGTTTCTCGGATCCGACCGGGGGACCGCAGTCAGTCCCGAACGGCGAGATCCAGGCGACCCGCCGTCTGCATCCATCAAGGATCAGAGCCGATTGCCGTCGATTTTCTTCCCCGCGCCAACGCAAAGCGAGCGATAAATGGGTGGTACAGGCATCATCGACCAGTTTTTGGAGACGTTTACCCGCTATATCGATTCCGGGTTCGGCCTGGTGGCAGGAGACGTTGGTTATCTCGCGACGACTCTTGCTGCTATCGACATTACGATGGCAGGCCTTTTCTGGGCCTGGGGCCCGGACGAGGACATCATTGCTCGGCTGGTGAAGAAGACGCTGTTTGTCGGCGTCTTCGCCTTCCTGATCGGCAATTGGAATAACCTCGCTCGTATCGTTTTCGAGAGCTTTGCAAGTCTTGGACTCAAGGCCTCTGGAACTAGTCTATCGTCCGCCGATTTTCTAAGACCCGGACGGATCGCGCAGGTTGGTCTCGATGCCGGTCGGCCGATCCTCGACTCCATTTCCGGACTTATGGGGTACGTCAGCCTCTTTGAGAATTTCGTTCAGATCGTGGTGCTGCTGTTTGCCTGGATCGTGGTGCTGCTCGCATTCTTCATCCTGGCCATCCAGCTCTTCATCACCCTGATCGAGTTCAAGCTGACGACGCTGGCTGGTTTCGTTCTGATCCCTTTCGGTCTGTTCGGAAAGACCGCCTTTGCCGCTGAACGCGTGCTCGGCAACGTTATCTCGTCGGGCATCAAGGTTCTGGTGTTGGCGATCATCGTAGGCATCGGATCGACCCTGTTCGCCCAGTTCACTGCGGGTTTTGGCGGTAGCCGGCCCACCATCGAAAACGCGATGGCACTGGTGCTGGCGGCCCTTTCTCTGTTGGGCCTTGGCATCTTCGGCCCCGGCATTGCCAACGGCATTGTCTCGGGCGGACCCCAACTCGGCGCCGGTGCTGCCGCAGGTACGGCAATGACGGCAGGCGGCGTAGTCGCTGCTGGCGCTGCTCTCACGGCAGGCGGTGCAGGCCTTGCCGCCGGGGCCGTCGGAGGAGCAGCGAGGGGAGGCAGCGCTCTCGCCGGCGGCGCCGCGTCCGCATTCCGATCGGGCGGGCTGTCCGGTGAGGCTGGTGCCTCCGCTACAGCCAGCCCCCTGCGATCGGCCGCGGCTCATTCCGTAAAAGAGAACGGTTCGCCGAGCGAAGCCGGCAGCGCCGATGCGCCTGCTTGGGTACGCCGCATGAAGCGCGCCCAAACGATCCGTCATGGGGTCTCATCGGCCACACAGGCGGTTCGCTCGAGCGATCACGGCGGAGGCGGCGCCTCCGTCGATCTCTCAAATCCCGATCGCTGAGAGCAGGGTTCGAAACCGCCGCCCGAACAGCACCAATCAACTCGCCTGCAATCGCCCCTCACTCCCTCACGAGGTCAAGCATGTTCAAACGATCGGCTGTCCATTACGGCCGCACACCTGAACCGGTTACGCCCTATCAAAAAGCCGCACAGGTCTGGGATGAGCGGATCGGCGCTGCACGCGTCCAGGCCAAGAATTGGCGTTTGATGGCCTTTGCCTGCCTGGCGCTAGCCACTGGCTTTGCCGGCGCTCTCACTTGGCAATCGGCGCTGGGGACCGTGACGCCATGGGTGGTCGAGGTCGATCGGCTCGGTGAAGCGAGAGCCGTCGAGCCGGCAAATGCAGCCTATCAGGTGACCGATCCTCAGATCGCCTTCCACCTCGCGCGTTTCATCGAACACGTCCGCGGCTTACCCCTGGACGCCATCGTCCTGCGCGAAGACTGGCTGCGCGCTTACGACTTTACGACGGACCGGGGGGCCACGGCGCTCAACGACTACGCGCGCAACAACGATCCGTTCGCAAAGCTTGGCAAAACCCAAATCGCGGTTGAGGTGTCCAGCGTCATCAGGGCATCGCCGGATAGCTTCCGCCTGGCCTGGATTGAACGCCGTTATGAGAACAGCCAACTCGCCGCGACTGAACGGTGGAGTGCAATCCTCTCGGTCGTTGTCCAGCCGCCGCGCGATATCGATCGATTGAAGAAGAATCCTCTCGGCATCTACGTCAACGCCATCAACTGGTCCAAGGAGCTCGGACAATGATCCCGACAGCCCTGATGCCGACGCCAAACAAAGCCGGAAAGGCGCTTTCAGCTCTCTTGGTCTGCAGCTATGCACTCGCCGGCTGCACGACGTTCAAGCCGCCGCAGATCAGCTACGACGACGACATCCCGCCGCTCCCCGCTCAGCCGCCGCTGCCAGACGATCGTCCACGATCGCTGCACGTGCCGCCTGCCTGGACCCCAGCGCGTGGCGGCAAGGAAAAGGAGGCCAAAGAGCCGGTTGAGCGGATCGACAGCGCTAATGACGCGGCTCGCGTTCAACCTCGCAAGGCGGGCTACTACAACGCAGTCCAGGTGTTTTCATATAGCCCGGGCGCGCTCTATCAAATCTATGCCGCACCAGGGCAGATCACCGACATCGCGCTGGAGCCGGGGGAGCAATTGATCGGCTCGGGACCAGTGGCGGCCGGTGACACAGTACGCTGGGTCGTCGGTGATACCGAGAGCGGCAGTGGGGACACACGGCGGGTCCATATCATGGTCAAGCCGACACGAGCGGCCATTGAGACAAATCTTGTTCTCAACACAGATCGACGGACCTATCTGATCGAACTTCGCTCCCGTGAAAGGCCTTACATGCCTTCGGTCGTCTGGTTCTATCCAGAGGATCGGGCTGCGCGTGAGCGCGCCGTCCCGCCGAAGCCACTTATTCCGGATGCTGCCCAGCGCCGCTATCGCTATCGCCTCGAGGGTGACAACCCGCCTTGGCGCCCGATCAACGCATATGATGACGGGCGGAAGGTCTACATCGAATTCTCGCCCGGCATCGGGCAAGGCGAACTCCCCCCACTGTTTGTCATCAATTCCGACGGCAAGACGGCGCTAGTCAACTACAGGGCCTTCGGCAACGTCCTGATCGTCGATCGACTGTTTGCGGCGGCCGAACTGCGTCTGGGCGGCGAGGACCAGCAGAAAGTACGGATCATTAGAACGGATGGGAGGCCGCAATGACCGATGCTGATGAAAATGCCGTGAGCCAGGCAACGGTTCGGCCGCAGCCCGGGCCAGAGACAGCCGCTGCCTTCCGACTTCGGCCTGAGCGTGCACGTGTTTCGCGGCTTTCGCGAAAAGCTCTGATTGGGGCTACTGCTTTGTCGCTGACCCTTATCTCGGGTGCTGTCTTCTGGGCGCTCAAAGCAAGCCAGAAGCGGACGCCTTCGTCAGACGAACTATACTCCACCGACCATCACAACGTGGCCGACCAACTTGCCAGCCTGCCAAAGGACTATGCCGGCCTCCCTCGGGAGGTTCCGCGACTCGGGCCACCGTTGCCGGGTGATCTTGGCCGTCCGATTGTCGCGGCACAGACCCAATCTGGTCCGCTTGCGGCCGACGCCGAGCAACAGCGTGCCAACCAGGAGACTGAAGCGGCGCGCACTAGCAAGGTCTTCGCGACCACCGTTGCCCGCCCGTTACCAGGCGCGACGACATCGAACGAGAATTCCAAAAGCGGAGCGGAGTCCTCCGATGACGCATTTGCCCAGAATGGTCAGGATCGCAAGCTGGCGTTCGTCAACGCCTCGGTAGACCGACGAACGACCAGTCCCGACCGGCTGGCAAAACCAGCTTCGCCATTCGTGGTTCAGGCTGGGACTGTAATACCCGCAGCGCTGATTACGGGAATTCGGTCCGATCTGCCAGGACAGATCACCGCGCAGGTAACAGAGAACATTTTTGATACTCCGACCGGCCGCGCCAAGCTGGTTCCCCAGGGTGCGCGGCTGATCGGAATCTACGATAGTCAGGTCGCTTTTGGACAGTCACGCGTCCTGCTAGTTTGGACACGCCTCATTATGCCGAACGGCCGATCCATCGTGCTCGAACGCCAGCCGGGAGCCGATACCGCGGGTTACGCGGGGCTTGAAGACGAAGTCGACAATCATTGGCGCGAGCTGTTCAAGGCGGCGCTACTTTCGACGCTGCTTGGCGTCGGCACGGAGCTCGGATCCAGTTCTGAGGCCGGCAACAACAACAGTGCCATCATCCAAGCGCTTCGCCATGGCGCTGGGGATTCCCTGAATCAGACAGGCCAACAAGTCGTTCGGCGTAACCTCAACATCCAGCCAACGCTGACAATCCGGCCGGGGCTTTCGGTTCGAGTGATCGTCAACCGCGATCTGGTGCTTGAACCATACCGGGGGTGAAAAACATGGCCAAGCTGAAGCTCGGAGCCATCGCCGACGATAAACCAGTCAAGCTTACCGTTGAACTACCGGCGACCGTTCACCGCGACCTGCTCGCTTATGCCGAGATCCTGGGGCGAGAAAGCGCGCAAGCGATCACCGATCCAACCAGGCTCATAGCGCCTATGCTGATCCGCTTCATGGCGACGGATCGTGTATTTGCCAAGACCCGCCGTTCCAGTCGATCAGCCACGAGCTGAACGTGGATAGCGTTCTTCCAACAGGCTGAGAAAGCTTGCGAGCGCGGGATTGTTATTGTCCTCTCGCCAGTGTGCTGCGTAACCAACGTGCGACGGACCAGCGCCATCGCGTACCTCTCGATAAGTTAATCCTGAGAAATTTGCGCCAATATCCGACTCAGTCACCAGGCTAACACCGAAACCGGCACCAATGAGACTCTTGACGATGCCACGGCTAACGTCCTGGCGATCAATCTTAGGTCGATCGCTCGGAGAAACCAGCTTTGCCATCAAAAGATCTTCCAGCTCTCGACCTGGATCACACTGAGTTAACAAAATCGTTTCCGTCCGAAGGTCAGTCCAGTAGACGGAATTTCGCGATACCAGGGAATGAGTTTCGGGTAACGCCACAAGAATGCGTTCGCTCCACAGCGGTAGAGATTCGCCCTCGGTCAATGATATCTCGCCGGCAAAAACCGCAATATCCAGGGTGCCAATGCGCAGTGCCACAAGAAGATCTGGTCGTGATCGCTCGATCATGCCAAGTTCGATCTGTGGGAATCGTCGCCGGAAATCCATCAACGTCGCGCGCAAATTGCCCGCCGACAACGACGTATAAAATCCGACAGTTAATCGGCCTGCTTCTCCCTGGCCTTTGCTGTATGCGGTTGCGACCAGCGCATCCATTTGACCCAAAATCGACCGCGCCATTCGAAGGAAGTCTTGCCCGGCAGGCGTCGGATGCACGCCGCCGCTCGATCGATCGAACAGGTTGACCCCGACTGTCTCCTCAAGTTGACGGATCACACGGCTCAGCGTCGATTGCTTCAACGACAATACTTCGGCTGCTCGACGGAAGCTGCCGTGATCCGAAGCCGCGACCGCGTATCGGAGGTGTTGAAGAGCAATCGCAGATGAACGGCGCTGCACGTGATCATTCTGGCGTAGTGCGGTCATTCCCAATCGCCTGATGTTTGATCAATTTTGAGTCTCCAGTAGAGTTCGTGTATTTTCCGTAATCTCACTTTCAGGTTGCGGCTTTTGTTTGACGGGAGTGTTTTTGGCCAGATCGCGTCCGCGACTCTGCAATCGAAGTACCTTAGTGAAAATGCCTTTCTTCAAATCTCAAAACAATCACTTTGACGCCTCCAATTCAGATCCGATTCACTCTGTTCGTCCGCAGTAACGATGGGAGAATCTCCTCCGATCCAGATTGCAATGAACCAAGGACAAACAGTCGTCATACATCGACTTAGGCACGAGTCTATTCATCGATTTACGCATCCTCGTGGTGTGGCGATGGCGATATCCGCAATCTTTTCGTGCCCTTCCGGCTGCTCGCGCCGGAGGCTATCAAGCAAGTGGGGAACGAGACCATACCGCTCAAAGGCTGACATGATCGTCCGCGTCATGATACAAATGCTGGTTCGTCGTGCGTAACATTAAGCCGCGTTTGGTTTTAAGAAGACCTTATCACGCGGTAGTCGACGAATGGTTTCGCGAAAATTGCGCAACTCATAAACGCGCGAGCATTGAAAACCATCTTTGCAGAGCAAAGAGTGCTTACAGTTCTATCTGCGGTATGGACAGCACGGCGGCGTGCTCCCCTCCACGCGAGGTTTTGGAAAGAGTCTTTGCAAAGCAAAGATAGTTTGCAAATCGCCGTTCAGGCGATCTTGGCTCGACGTTGCTTCGCGCGAGAAGTTCTTCAACATCGTCAAGCGGTTCTGCAATCAATTCATTCGGCACGGGATTTGCTGCTATTGCCGCCGGATGCCGCTCCGATCAAATGGTTGCGGTGCCGAACAGGATTGAGCAACCTTGGGGGGACGTCAATGAGGCGCAGGATATTGCGAAAGTTTCTACTTGAGCCGTCGTTGCTGGTGCTGACAGTGGCGCTCTCCGGAGCTGCACCGACAGCGCAAGCCGCCGACCTTCCTGTCTACCAAAAAACGCCGCCACCGGTCGATGTCTGGAATCCCTGGATGATCCGTATTCGGGCGCTTGCTGTATTGCCCGATGCGTCGGGCAGCTCAGTCAACGTGCTGGGTGTACCGACGCTGTCCTCACCGACTTCCGGACTCTCAATCAGCAATTCGGTCGTGCCGGAGCTGGATATCAGCTACTTCTTCAGCAAGAACATCGCGGCTGAGCTTATCCTCGGCGTGACCAAGCATTCTGTGACAGGAACCGGCACGCTGGCTGGCCTCAATATTGGAAGCTCATGGCTGCTACCTCCGACACTGATGTTGCAGTATCATTTTACTGAGTTCGGTGCGTTCAAGCCCTATATTGGTGTCGGGGTCAACTACACGGTCTTCTTTAGCCAGTCGCCCGGCAATACTCCGCTTGGCGGCCTTGCCGTGACTCAATTAGGCATCAGCAATAGCTTTGGCGCCGCTGCACAGGTTGGCTTCGACTATATGATAGACCGCCATTGGGGTCTGAATTTCGACGTCAAGAAACTGTACTTGGAGCCAAATTACTCGGCGACCGTGAACAATGCGATCCCCGTGTCGGGTCGCGCGAATATTGATCCGTGGCTTGTCGCCGGTGGCGTCACCTACAAATTCTGAAACTGTCACTGTGGTATCCGCAGACGCGGAGCCGAAATACCCATCACAACCGTACGCGATCACCCCGCGTACGGTATTGCTTTTGTAGAGGTCTAGTCTAGTACCGGGAATTACAAATCCCAGCCGGGGTCAGACATCGCCATGTGGCTCAATTGACTCATCATTTCGGCACCGATCCCGAATCATGGATTTCCGGTAGTGGATACCAGGCGCGAGACCGTTGCTCGCAACATTCAATGCCGCGAGTCGGCGCTTTGGTTTCGTGCTCCAAGGGAGCGCGCCGCAATTGGCTCGGTGCTGCATTGCTGTTTCTGAGATCGCTTCAAACCAGTCCGTTCTTAAAAGCAATATGCAGAGCCAAAGAAAGGTTGCAGTTCTTCCCGACCGATTGTGCCGACTTACAACACAACAACTCTCCACCGAAACTCTGGAAAAGCAAAGAAGCAGCGAAAAATTCGGCCGATTGCTGACGCCTCGCGTCAACTAAATGATCCTCGGATCAGCCCCCACCCCGAGATCGCGGCTCTTACGAACAAGGGCGACTAAGCCGCAGACCTGAGATGATCAAAGAGCTTGGTGGAGGACGGAAGGTGCAAATGAATAATGTCGTTTTGGTCGAAGATGGCGAAGGGTACAGTCTAGCGGCACATGCTTTGCGTTCGGCGGTTTTGCGCGAATTGCATGCTCGTCCATTCACATCAATTCCTGTCTCAAGCCGTATCCTGCACTTTGCTTTCGCTACATCGGAGGGACGCACGCAGACCGACCGTGCAAATCTTGCTGAGTTCTGCAAGAAACAGGACGTTGCATTGCCGCCGGGGGAGGAAAAATATCATCGCGTGCGGCTCGGTACGACGGCTCTGCGGTGGGAGCAGCATTCCGAGTTCACGACGTATACGTGGGAAATTCCATCCGAAGTCGATGCGACGCCATTCAACCCGAAAACCACGTCGCTCGCATCTGCGATGACGCTTATTCCTCAGCCCGGTCCCTTGTTGGTTGCCCTCGATTTGCATCTACTTCCCGAGCGGGAAGATTTGGTGCCGGCGCGCCTGTTCGATCGCGCAAGTCTGGCGATTGCCGAAAATTCAGATGGAAAGGCGCTTTACGCCACAGACTTTCAGCCGGATTCCGTCGGATTTGTTCGAGTCCTCGTTGTCGATCGTGGCCTCGATCGGGAGCGGGCGGGAGCACTTGTTCAGCGTATAGTAGAGGTCGAAACTTATCGCACGCTCGCTCTCCTTGGCTTGCCTGAGGCACGACGGCTCGCGCCGACTATAAGTCTGATCGAAAAGCGTCTTGTCGAAGTAATGGACGAGATGCGTAGGGCCAACGACCTTGCAAGCAACAGGCGACTGTTGAACGAACTAATGGAACTGGCAGCAGAGGTTGAAGCCGGCGCGGCAGCCAGCGTTTTTCGCTTTGGGGCCAGCCGGGCTTATCAAGAAATTGTCCAACAGCGCCTTCAGACGATTGGCGAGAGAAAGCAGGGTGGATTTTCGACGTGGTCCTCCTTTCTTGCAAGGCGGATGGCCCCCGCCATGCGTACATGCGCCACACTCGATGCGCGGCAGGCCAACCTTTCGGTCAAGCTATCGCGCGCCGCAGACCTCCTGCGGACGCGCGTCGACGTCGAGCTTGAGCAACAGAACCAGGAGTTGCTGCAATCGATGAACGCGCGGACGCGTTTGCAATTGCGGCTACAGACGACGGTCGAGGGGTTGTCCGTCGCCGCCATAACTTACTATGTTGTCGGACTATTTGGATATTTGGTCAAAGCCGCCCATGACACCGGACGGCTGTGGATCGAGCCAAACTACGTTATCGCGGGCTTTGTTCCAGTTGCGGCGTTGATGATTTGGTCGATCGTCCATCGAATCCGTCGAAAACATGTCAGCGACGAGGAATGATCGCTTAGATTTTGCCTGTGATCACGTCAACCGGCTGATCTACTTGATTGGCTGGAAGGAAGTGCATTCCTTCAATGCTCAGATAATCCAGCATCGCTTGGGCCGGCGGAAGCAAGACTTTGTCCTGTCTGCGTACGACGAACCATTGGCGCACGACGGGTAGGCCGGCCACATCGAGAGTGACCAAGCGTCCATCTTCAAGTTCAGTGGCAACCGTATGTGCGGAGATGAAAGCGATTCCGAGGCCGGCGATGACCGCCTGCTTGATGGTCTCGTTGCTGCTCATCTCCATGCCAATTGTTGGTTGAAGTTCGGTTTTATCGAACAATTGCTCCATGAGCATCCTCGTCCCGGACCCCTGTTCCCGCGTGACGAAGGTTTCGTGTGTAAGGTCCACCGCCGCCAGGCCGGCATCTCGTGCAAGCCAGTGTCCTTTCGGAGCGATGATGACATGTGGATGATCGCCGATCAGATGGGTCTCAACGTCAATATCCGGCGGCGGGCGCCCCATGATTGCAAAATCTAGTTCGTATCCTCGCAATGCTTCACGTATCTCCTGACGATTGCCGATTGACAAGTTGATTTCGACCTTGGGATGAAGCTTAAGAAAGGCAGCGATAGCAAAGGGTACAAAATACTTGGCTGTGCTGACCGCGCCGATCGATATGCGCCCGCCGGTCCGACCCGCAATCATATCGAGCGATGTTGAACAGCCTGAGATGGCCGATTCTATTCGCTCCTGCAGAGCAAGTACCTCTTGTCCCGCTCCGGTCAATTTCATTCCGTCATTGGTGCGTTGGAGAAGCGGAAGGCCAGCCAGATCCTGAAGCTTCCTCAATTGCACGGTGACTGCGGGTTGAGTGAGGTTCAGTTTGGCCGCGGCGGCGCTCACGCTGCCGCTTGCGGATAGGGCCGCCAGCGCCCGCAATTGCCTGATCGTCAAATCGTGCAAGTTAGCCATATAAAAAAAGCTTTGGGCTCATCCAGGATATTAATATTTCCCTTATTCATTAATCGAAGTCAATCTGCTCTCGCGGTTCAGAGACGGACTGGCACGCTGATCATCGCTCAATTGCGGTGGTGGCTGGGGAGGCGAAGACAATGAACCAAGGGCAGACATTGCGCCCGTATCTTGACACCCGGGCCGGCGCGGACATTGCGTCTCGAGCGGTGTGCGACGCTGTCGATGCTCTTGCGCTGGCCTCGATCGAAATTTCAGATCTGACGCGTTGCGGCGCGTTGGCGGGGATCACCGGACGGGCGCAGGGGCACAACGCTGACGGAGACCTTCAAAAGGATCTTGATATTCGTGCCGATCAAATCATCCGCGCGGCTATCAAGGGCATTCCAATTGCAGCGGTAGCTTCGGAAGAGGCGACCGAGATCGAGATTCTGGATCCGACCGCGCCGATCAGTATTGCCGTCGATCCATTGGATGGTTCATCAAACATCAATACGAACATGTCGGTCGGTACGATCTTTTCGATTGTTCCGACACCTCCGGATGTTCGCTCCGCTTTCAGACAAGCCGGGACCGTCCAACTTGGTGCCGGCTTCGTCGTCTATGGCCCGCAGACTTCTCTCGTGCTCACGCTCGGTGATGGCGTCGATATCTTCACGCTTGATCGCGAGGAGAAGACATTCAATCTCATCAGATCCGCAGTGTGGATTCCCGCCGATACGCCCGAGTTCGCAATCAACGCATCGAACCGACGGCACTGGGAGGGGCCGGTCAAGACCTACATCGACGACTGCATCGCCGGACGCGACGGAACTCGGGACAAGGATTTCAACATGCGCTGGATCGGATCGCTGGTCGCGGAAGCTTACCGTATTCTCACGCGGGGTGGAATTTTTCTTTATCCGGCCGACGCTCGCGATGGCTACGGCGAAGGTCGCCTGCGCTTGGTTTACGAAGCGCATCCGATGGCTTTCATCATGGAGCAAGCGGGGGGCGCAGCTTCGACGGGCCGCCAGCGAATTCTCGACCTTGTTCCTAGCTCGCTCCATCAACGGGTGCCCCTGATCATGGGATCGAAGGACAAGGTGCACCGTGTGGATCGCTTGCACTTGAGCCCAAATGTCACATCAGAGACGAATGCTCCGCTCTTCGGGCACCGCGGCCTTTTCCGCAACTAACGCAAGGATTTGAAACGCCGTGTCGAGGCAGCATCCTATCATATCGATCACGGGTTCATCGGGAGCAGGCACGACTTCGGTCAAGCGGACGTTCGAGCAGATATTTCGTCGCGAAAATGTCGTGGCCGCCTACATCGAAGGGGACGCTTTCCACCGCTATAATCGTGCCGAAATGCGCTGCCGGATGGCAGAAGAGGCTGAACGTGGCAACAAGCAATTCAGTCATTTCAGTCCGGAGACAAATCTGTTCGAGGAACTGGAGGCAGTTTTCAAATCCTACGGCGAAACTGGAGCCGGTTCGACCCGCTACTATGTTCACGACCAAGAAGAATCAGCACTCCACGGAAGTCCGCCTGGGACGTTTACCGACTGGCGTCCGCTCCCCAGCGATTCCGACCTTCTTTTTTATGAAGGCCTTCATGGCGCCGTCGTCACCGACAAGGTCAACATTGCACAGTTTGCCGATCTCAAGATCGGTGTCGTTCCCGTGATCAATCTCGAGTGGATTCAAAAGCTGCACCGCGATCGCAGTGCACGCGGCTATTCCACCGAGGCAGTAACCGACACGATCCTTCGCCGAATGCCAGATTACGTCAACTATATCTGCCCGCAGTTCGCCGAGACCGACATTAATTTCCAGCGTGTGCCGACGGTTGACACGTCAAACCCGTTCATCGCGCGATGGATACCGACACCAGATGAGTCGATGGTCGTGATCCGGCTCAAGAATCCCCGCGGCATCGATTTCCCCTATCTGCTGTCGATGATCCCCAACAGCTTCATGTCGCGCGCAAATTCGATTGTGATTCACGGGGCGAAACTCGACCTTGCGATGCAGTTGATCCTGACACCGCTGATCCTGCAACTTATCGACCGAAAGAGGCGAGCATGACGAGCGACATAGTAGCATTCCAGCGAAAGGCTGTTCAGGATTCGCCAGAAATCACCGTTGACGGCAACCCGGTTGTGTCGCATCGCGACATGGCCAACGCGATCCGCTTTCTTGCGATAGATGCCGTTGAAAAGGCGAAGTCTGGCCATCCCGGGATGCCAATGGGCATGGCCGACGTCGCCACCGTTCTGTTTTCTCGCTTCCTGAAATTCGATGCGACTGATCCGACTTGGCCGGATCGCGACAGGTTCGTGCTGTCTGCAGGCCACGGGTCGATGCTTCTGTACGCGCTGCTGCATCTGACCGGCTATGATGGCGTAACGATCGACGAACTTAAGTCGTTTCGGCAATGGGGATCGAAGACCCCTGGACATCCAGAATATGGTCATACGCCTGGCGTCGAGACGACGACAGGACCGCTTGGTCAGGGCATCGCGACCGCCGTCGGCATGGCCCTCGCCGAACGGCTGTTGAACTACAAATTTGGCAACGACCGCGTCGATCATTTTACTTACGTCATCTGCGGCGACGGCTGCTTGATGGAGGGCCTTAGTCATGAGGCGATATCGCTCGCCGGACACCTCAAGCTCAACCGATTGATTGTTCTCTATGACGACAACGAGATATCGATTGACGGCTCAACGTCACTTGCGTGTTCGGACGATCAGATCGTGCGCTTTGCATCATCTGGATGGTCGGTCCGTCGCATCGACGGACACGATCCAAAAGCCATAGCCAAGGCGATCGAGCAGGAGCGAGCCACCGATCGGCCGTCCCTGATCGCTTGTCGGACCACGATCGGATACGGCGCGCCGAACCTGCAAGGGACTGAGAAAGCGCATGGCGCTCCGCTCGGGACTGAAGAGAACGCGGCGACCCGTAGGGCGCTGCATTGGCCGCATCCGCCATTCGAAGTTCCGGAAGTAGTGCTTGGTGCGTGGCGCGCGATCGGAAAGCGCGGGAAGGCATCGCGCGATGCGTGGAAGAGCCGATGCGAGGAGACCGGCGTCGAGCATATGTTGAACGCAACCCTATCAAGTGCTTACGAACGAGCATTGAGCGAGGTTCGTGCGCGCTTCGCCTCCAACCGTCCGGCCATCGCTACGCGGCAAGCATCACACCAAATCATCGATGCAATTGCTGCCGCCGTTCCATGCTTGCTCGGCGGCTCTGCCGACTTGACCCACTCGAATCTAACCAAAGTCGAAGGGCAATCGCCGGTCGGACCCGGGAGATACGACGGGAACTATGTTCACTATGGCATTCGCGAGCACGGCATGGCAGCCGCGATGAACGGAATCGCCCTGCATGGCGGGTTGATACCTTATGGTGGCACCTTCCTGACCTTCGCTGACTACAGCAGGCCAGCGATCAGGCTCGCCGCCTTAATGGGTTTGCGTGTCATTCACGTCATGACGCACGATTCGATCGGACTAGGAGAAGATGGTCCCACGCATCAACCTGTCGAGCACCTTGCGTCCCTTCGCGCGATTCCGAATCTCCTCGTGTTTCGGCCAGCCGATGCCGTCGAAACGGTCGAGGCTTGGGATTGTGCTTTGCGAGCAAGCGACCGCCCCTCGGTTCTGTGCCTTTCGCGGCAGGCGCTGCCGACGTTTCGCAGCGACGCCAGAGGCAAAAACAGGGTCGCGCTAGGCGCCTACGTCGTGACGCAACCTGAAGGTACGCGCGATGTAACGCTGATTGCGACCGGATCCGAAGTGGCCATCGCGCTTGACGCCGCGAGGGCGTTGGCCGCGCAAGGAATTCGCGCCGCGGTCGTCTCGGCGCCCTGCCTGGAGCTATTTTCCGAGCAGTCGCCGGACTATCAGAGGGCCGTTCTCGGCCAATGCGCTTGCGTCGGTGTCGAGGCGGCAGTGGAAGCCGGCTGGGCGCGTTGGTGCGGCGCACACGGCGAATTTGTCGGAATGACCGGCTTTGGAGCGTCAGCGCCCGCAAGCGTCCTCTATCGCGAGTTTGGAATCACGGCAGAAGCGGTCGTGGCAGCCGCGATGCGTTCAATTGCGCGCTCGCGTACCGAGGGAGTCCGCTAGTGCCGATCAGAGTAGCAATCAACGGATTTGGACGAATTGGCCGCAATGTGCTGCGAGCAATTGTCGAATCGGGTCGGCGCGATATCGAGGTTGTTGCGATCAACGATCTGGGCCCGCCCGAAGCCAACGCACATCTGCTTCGTTTCGATTCCGTACACGGGCGCTTTCCGCACGAAGTCAAAGTGGTCGGAAATACCATCAATGTAGGGCGAGAGCCGATCGAGGTCACATCCATCAGGGATCCCGCGACGCTGCCGCATGCCGCCATGAATGTCGATATCGCGCTCGAATGCACGGGAATATTCAATTCGCGGGACAAAGCCGCCGCGCATCTGCGAGCCGGCGCAAAACGTGTCATCGTTTCGGCCCCGGCGGATGGCGCCGACCTCACGGTCGTGTTCGGGGTCAATCACGAGACACTGACCAAGGACCACGTTGTGATCTCAAACGCATCGTGCACCACGAATTGTCTCGCTCCCGTCGCGAAGATCGTCAACGACCTTGTCGGCATCGAGCGCGGGTTCATGACGACGATTCACTCATACACGGGAGATCAACCAACCCTGGATACCATGCACAAGGATCTCTATCGGGCACGCGCAGCATCGATGTCGATGATTCCGACCTCAACGGGCGCTGCCAAGGCGGTAGGTCTCGTCCTGCCGGAGTTGAATGGCCGTCTGGACGGCGTTGCCATCCGGGTACCGACGCCCAACGTCTCCGTGGTGGATTTCAAGTTCGTAGCCAAGAAGGCAACGTCAGTCGCCGAGATCAATGCAGCGGTCGATGCCGCAGCGCACGGACGGTTAAAGGGCATTCTCGGCGTTACCTACGATGCCAATGTGTCGACGGATTTCAATCATGACCCCCGCTCGTCGATATTCCATATGGACCAGACCAAGGTAATCGACGGCAACTTCGTGCGGGTCCTGAGTTGGTATGACAACGAATGGGGTTTCTCCAACCGCATGAGCGATACAGCGGTGGCTTTGGGGAGGTTCCTGTGACGACATCATTGCGCTTCCTTGATGATATCGACGTGGCAGGAAAGAGGGTCATCGTCCGCGCTGACCTTAACGTACCGATGAAGAACGGTCGCATCGTCGACGATATGCGAATTCGTCACGCCATCCCGACCCTTGCGGAACTCGCCGAGAAGCGCGCAATCGTCATTGTGCTCTCACATTTCGAGCGTCCAAATGGTAGACCCGTCGCCGAATATTCGCTTGCGCCTTTGCGTGCCTCCCTTGAGCGATACCTAGGCCGGACGGTTCAGTTCGTCGAGACCGACTGGCGAAGCGATCTACATCAATCGGCAGTCGCGGAGGCTCAGTCCGGCGACATCCTCCTGATGGACAACACGCGCTTTCATCCGGGCGAAGAAAAGAACGATCCGGCGTTCGCCAGCACGCTCGCCAGCCTGGGCGACATTTTCGTGAACGACGCATTTTCGGTATCGCATCGGGCCCATGCTTCGACGGAAGGCATCGCGCGATTACTGCCGTCGTTCGCTGGACGCGGAATGGAGGCAGAACTATCCGCCCTCAATAAAGCCCTTGGCGAGCCAATCAGGCCGGTAGGTGCGGTGGTAGGCGGAGCCAAGGTCTCGACAAAGATTCCGATCCTCGAAAATCTCGTTACGCGAATCGATGAATTGTTCATCGGTGGCGGTATGGCCAACACCTTTCTACACGCCCTGGGGCTCAATGTTGGGCGGTCATTGTGCGAATTCGAGCTTGGCGCGACGGCGGAGCGTATCCTCAAGCAAGCGGAAAACCATAGCTGCAGCATCATCCTGCCGCGCGACGTGGTTGTCGCGGACGAATTGGCCGTGGATGCGCCACACGCGGCGGTGGATGTCAGGTCCGTGCCCAAAGATGCGATGATTCTCGACATTGGCCCCGAAACTGTCGCCGACATCATGGAGCAATTCCGGGATCTGCGAACGCTGCTGTGGAACGGGCCCGTTGGCGCGTTCGAGACCCAGCCCTTCGGTCGGGGAACATTTGCGCTTGCAAACTCCGCGGCGCGATTGACGCAAGCCGGGCGGCTCCTGACCGTGGCCGGCGGAGGCGACACGGTTGCGGCGCTCTCGGCTGCGGGCGTTGTCAGCAGATTCAGCTATGTCTCGACTGCGGGTGGCGCATTTCTGGAATGGCTTGAGGGGCGTGCGCTCCCGGGTATCGCCGCCCTCGAGACGTCTCGTGAAGAGATCCAAAGTGTGAGGTAACCAACATGGCACGAATTACATTAAGGCAACTGCTCGATCACGCTGCCGAACACGGCTACGGCGTTCCGGCGTTCAACATCAACAATATGGAGCAGGGGCTTGCGATTATGGACGCCGCGGCGGCCGTCGATGCCCCTGTGATCATCCAGGCCTCGCGCGGCGCGCGTAGCTACGCCGGAGACATCATGCTGTCGAAGATGATCGACGCGCTGGAGGAGATGTATCCGCATATTCCGCTATGCATGCACCAGGACCACGGCAACGACGAGGCGACATGCGCCACGGCGCTTCAGCACGGCTTTACTTCGGTGATGATGGACGGTTCGTTGAAGGCTGACGCCAAAACAGCGGCAGACTACCAATACAACGTCGACATCACCCGTCGCGTCGTCGACATGGCGCACTGGGTCGGCGCTTCTGTCGAAGGCGAACTCGGCGTGCTCGGTTCGCTCGAACATGGTGGCGGCGAGCAGGAAGACGGTCACGGAGTCGAAGGCCAGGTCGGTCGCGATCAATTGCTGACGGATCCCGACCAGGCGGTCGATTTCGTGCGGTCGACCAAGGTTGATGCGCTCGCCATTGCCATGGGCACCTCGCATGGCGCGTACAAGTTCAGCCGCCAGCCAGACGGAGAGATCCTTGCGATGAACGTGGTCGAGGAAATCCATCGGCGGCTCCCGAATGTGCATTTGGTGATGCACGGCTCATCCTCCGTGCCGCAGCCGTTGCAGGATATGTTCAACGCGTTCGGCGGCGAGATGCCGCAGACCTGGGGCGTGCCGGTGGACGAGATCGTGCGCGGCATCAAGCACGGCGTCCGCAAGGTTAATATCGACACCGACTGCCGCCTGGCGATGACCGCGGCATTCCGCAAGGTCGCGACGAAGGGCAAGAGCGAGTTCGACCCGCGCAAGTTTCTCAAACCCGCGATGGATGCGATGCGCGACCTTTGCCGCGACCGCTTCGAGCAATTCGGAACTGCCGGCCATGCCTCGAACATCAAGGTCATGCCGCTTGCGGACATGGCGAAGCGCTACCGCAGCAGCGCCCTCGATCCGCAGATCGGCGGCATGGCGACAGCTGCCGCGTAACATCCCAGCCGATCTCTCCGGAAGGGTATTCCGGCCGAAAAACCAAGGAGACCAAAATGAATGTCCATTCCGGAACGACCAAAGGCAACGACCGGTACAAGTCCGGCGTCATGGAATACAAGAAGATGGGTTACTGGGAGCCCGATTACGCGCCCTCGGACACGGACGTGATCGCCTTGTTCCGGGTAACGCCACAGGACGGTGTCGATCCGATCGAGGCCTCCGCTGCCGTAGCCGGCGAATCCTCAACCGCTACCTGGACCGTGGTATGGACCGATCGTTTGACCGCGGCAGAAAAGTATCGGGCAAAATGCTACCGTGTCGATCCCGTGCCGAACTCGCCTGGCCAGTATTTCGCCTATATTGCCTATGACCTCGATCTGTTCGAGAGCGGGTCGATCTCCAACCTGTCGGCCTCGATCATCGGCAACGTGTTCGGCTTCAAACCGCTGAAGGCGCTCCGTCTTGAGGACATGCGTTTTCCGGTCGCCTATGTGAAAACGTTCCAGGGGCCTGCCACCGGCATCGTCGTCGAGCGCGAGCGGCTCGACAAGTTCGGCCGGCCCTTGCTCGGCGCTACGGTGAAACCGAAGCTCGGGTTGTCTGGCCGAAATTACGGGCGCGTCGTGTACGAGGCGCTGAAGGGCGGCCTCGATTTCACAAAAGACGACGAGAACATCAATTCGCAGCCCTTCATGCATTGGCGCGAACGCTTCCTGTACTGCATGGAGGCGGTCAACAAGGCGCAAGCGGCATCAGGTGAAATCAAGGGCACCTATCTCAACGTCACTGCCGCGACGATGGAGGACATGTATGAACGCGCGGAGTTCGCCAAGGAGCTCGGCTCGGTCGTTGTCATGATTGATCTCGTAATCGGTTATACGGCGATTCAGTCGATGGCGAAGTGGGCGCGTCGCAACGACATGATCCTTCATCTGCACCGCGCCGGTCACTCCACCTACACCCGGCAAAGATCCCACGGGGTGTCCTTCCGCGTCATCGCGAAATGGATGCGGCTCGCCGGCGTCGACCACATCCACGCCGGCACGGTCGTCGGCAAGCTGGAAGGCGACCCCAACACCACGCGCGGCTACTACGACGTCTGCCGGGAGGACTTCAATCCGCTGAAGCTGGAACATGGCATCTTCTTCGATCAATCCTGGGCCAGCCTCAACAAGCTGATGCCCGTGGCGTCCGGCGGCATTCACGCCGGGCAGATGCATCAGCTTCTCGATTTGCTCGGCGAGGACGTCGTGTTGCAATTCGGCGGCGGTACCATCGGCCACCCCATGGGTATTCAAGCCGGGGCAACCGCCAACCGCGTTGCGCTTGAGGCGATGATCCTCGCGCGCAACGAGGGACGCGATTACGTGCACGAAGGACCCGAAATCCTGGCGAAGGCGGCCAATAGCTGCACCCCGCTGAAGGCCGCGCTCGAAACCTGGAAGAACGTCACCTTCAATTATGAGTCCACGGATATGCCGGACTTCGTTCCCACCGCCAGCGCAAGTGTGTAAGGAGCAGGATCATGCGTGTTACCCAGGGTTGCTTTTCGTTCCTGCCCGATCTCACCGACGATCAGATCTTCGCTCAGGTTCAATTCTGTCTAGAGAAAGGCTGGGCAGTGAACATCGAGTTCACCGACGATCCACATCCCCGCAATACTTATTGGGAGATGTGGGGCTTGCCGATGTTCGATCTTCGGGACGCCGCGGGCGTGATGAAAGAGCTTGCCGATTGCCGAAAAGTCTACGGCGACCGCTACATCCGCCTGAGCGGCTTCGACGCCAGCCATGGCTGGGAGTCGGTTCGCATTTCCTTCATCGTGAACCGACCGAAGGAAGAGGGCGGTTTTCTGCTCGAGCGGCAGGAAGTCGCGGGTCGTAACGTTCGCTATACGACCCGCGCCTACGCCACCGGTCGGCCCGAAGGTAGCCGATACAGCGGAAATTGAAATCCGGGAATCAAGGGCAGCTGTTCTCCCTTCTGGCCCGCTTCCGGATCAACTGCTCCGTCGCCGCACCGGCGGCGACGGAGCCCTTTAGGGATAAAATTGTGAGGGCGCGATGCTGCACGAGCAGGGCCTTGTCAAGACCGCCGAAATGGATTCCTCGCGGACGTCAGCCATCGATCTTCGCAAGGAGTTCAATGACGTGGGGATCGGTGATGTCCTTGCTCAACTGGATCTGGAGCTGATCGGCTTGATACCGGTGAAAACAAGGATACGCGAAATCGCGTCGCTGCTATTGATCGAACGCGTACGCAAACAGATGGGCCTGACATCCGAAGTGCCGACCCTGCACATGTCGTTCACCGGCAATCCAGGGACCGGAAAGACCACGGTCGCGCTGCGGATCGCCAGCATCCTGCACAAGCTCGGCTTCGTCCGTCGCGGTCAGGTCGTTTCCGTCACGCGCGACGAACTTGTCGGCCAGTATATCGGCCATACCGCACCGAAAACCAAGGAAGTGCTCAAAAAGGCGATGGGTGGCGTGCTGTTTATCGACGAGGCCTATTATTTGCATCGCGCCGACAACGAGCGGGACTACGGGCAGGAAGCGATCGAAATTCTGCTGCAGGTGATGGAATCGCAGCGCGAAGACATTGTCGTCATTCTGGCCGGCTACGGCGACCGAATGGAGAAATTCTTCGGGAGTAATCCGGGCTTTCGTTCTCGGATCGCCCACCACATTGATTTTCCTGACTACTCGGACGACGAATTGCTCTCCATTGCCGAACTGATGATGGGCGCGCAGAGTTACGAATTTTCCGCCGAAGCGCGCGAGGCGTTCATTCGATACATCGCTTTGCGCAAGACGCAACCGCTCTTTTCCAATGCGCGCTCGATCCGAAACGCTCTCGATCGGATTCGGCTTCGTCAAGCCAATCGACTTGTGTCAAATCTGGATCGAGTCGTGTCGGTTGATGACATCAAGGCGATCGACGCCTCCGACGTGCTGGCCAGTCGGGTATTTTCGAATCCGCAATCTGCCGGCGACGAGCGTCCGAGGATTGGGAAGGAGTGTTGAACCGATGTCAGAGCCGACCATTATAGCTCCTTCGATTCTCTCGGCGGATTTTGCACGGCTTGGCGACGAAATCTGTGCCATTGATGAGGCAGGCGCCGACTGGATTCATTGCGACGTAATGGATGGTCATTTCGTTCCGAACATCAGTTTTGGGCCGGATGTGATCAAGGCTGTTCGTTCACGCACAAAGAAGGTTTTCGACGTCCATCTGATGATTGCTCCGGTCGATCCCTATCTGGAAGCCTTCGCCAAGGCGGGCGCAGATATCATCACAGTGCATGCGGAAGCCGGTCCGCACCTGGATCGTTCGCTTCAGGCGATTCGGACGCTAGGCAAGAAGGCGGGTGTCACGATTTGCCCGGCGACATCCGAGCTAATACTACCCAATGTCCTCGACAGGCTTGACCTTATCTTGGTGATGACGGTCAACCCCGGATTTGGCGGTCAAACCTTCATTCAATCTCAATTGGAGAAGATCCGGCGTATTCGTTCGATGATCGGAGATCGACCTATCCGTCTGGAAGTCGACGGCGGGATTAATGTCGATACCGCAAGCCAAGTCGCGGCCGCTGGCGCCGACACGATCGTGGCGGGTTCTGCCGTATTCCGCGGAGGTACCCTGGAGGCCTATAAGGCGAATATCGCGGCAATTCGGGCCGCCGCAATGGCAGGGCAGAGTTTATGACAGCCAATCATGAAGGAGAAGATGAAGGTAAGATGGGATGGCCCAAAGCCGTCGTATTCGACCTCGACGGTACTCTTGTCGATAGTGTCGGTGATATCACGTCATCGATAAACGAGCTTCTGTTGGCCAAGCGATTGATGCCATTCAGCGAAGAAGTGGTTCTCACTTTTATTGGCGACGGTATGGACGCCCTTGTCGAGCGCGCGTTTCAGGAGCGGGGTATTTCCTTCAACTCGGTTGAATTGCGGTCAGCCGTTGAGGCTTACGAGACAATCTATGGCGCTCGTCTAACGGAGACAACCAAAGTCTATGCAGGCGTCATTCCCCTTATTGATGAGCTGAAGACGCGAGGCATCCGGATAGCTGTTTGCACGAATAAGGTGGAAGACCAGGCTGTCCGAATCGTTGAAGGTCTTGGGCTGGAGACGCGCTTCAACGCAATCGTCGGAGCGCGGAGCGGGCGGCCACATAAGCCCTCCCCTATCCCGCTCCTCCACACCCTTGAATCCTTAGGGGTAGAAGCGGTTGATACTGTTATGGTCGGCGACAGCATTGCCGACGTCAAATGCGCGCAGGCCGCTGGTGTCGCCATTATCGGCGTGTCGTTTGGATATTCCAAAACGCCGATGCGCGACCTTGGTGCCGACGCTACAATCGACGTTTATGATGAATTTGAGGCGGCTTGTCTCTTGCTACAGCCGCGAGTGCCGTGAAACGCTTTCGCGCCCTGATCTTCGACGTCGACGGTACCTTGGCGGAGACGGAGGAAGTGCACCGGCGTGCTTTCAACGAGACCTTTGTCTATTTTGACCAAAAATGGCATTGGAGCGTACCCGTCTATAAAGACCTTTTGCGGGTGACCGGTGGGAAGGAGAGAATTCGTCGCTTTTCGGATTCGGACCGGACGGGTAGGGTCAGCATTTCAGATAGCGAGATAGCGGAGCTGCATCGTTTCAAGACGTCGCGCTATGTTCAACTGATAAGTGAGGGAGCTTGCGTTCTGCGGCCAGGTGTCGCCGACGCGATTAAGCTCGCCGAAACTCGCGGCCAGCGCCTAGCGATAGCGACGACGACGACCCGTAGCAACGTGGAGTCGCTCTTGATGGTGACGCTCGGCGATGCGTGGAGACGGCTCTTCAGCGTTATCGTCGCGGGTGACGAGGTTTCCCAAAAGAAACCGGCCCCGGATGCCTACTTCAGGGCACTCAGCCTCCTCGGGTTCTCGAGCTCCGAATGCTTGGCTATTGAGGATTCTCGCAATGGCTTTGTCGCGGCTTCGCGCGCTGGACTTCGAACTCTGATCACGCGGAGCAGCTATTTTGGGGATGAAGAATTCCAGGGCGCCTTTGCGATCGTCGACAGCCTGAGCGACCTTGCCAATTTCGAGATATCAGTGCCGTGGGGCGAGCCATAGAGCCGCCGGCCGGTCCGGTTACAAGGCTTCGCTTCCGAATCTGACGCCCATTGAAAGCTCTGCGCGTTATGCTAAGAATGTTTTCAATTCGTCAAGATGGATTGCATGGAAACGCTGGGAACCGTCCTTATCGTGGCGCGAGGTGGCCCGCAATGGTCGGCGGCCGCCGACGTATTGTCTGAGGAATACGGCTATCGGGTCCTCACGGTTCGTTCGGCCGAAGAAGCCCAGAGTGCATTGTCGGACGCGCATGTCGACATCGTCTTGGCAGAACACGGTCCTAGCGGAGATGGTTTGACGTTCCTCGTCAACTTGCGGGTCAGCCATCCCGATATCATCCGTGTCCTGGTGCTCGAAGCCAAAACGGAATTGACGCAGTCGGCGATCTCACCTGCCGCGATTTATCAGTTTGTGCGCAAGCCTTTGGATGCAAAGCAAATTGGCTTGGTGGTTGAGCGTGGTCTGGAATCGCGCGAGCTCGCACGTCGACATCGGATGTTGTCGCGCGAGTTCAAGATTCCCAGCGACTCGATGCGAATTTATCCGCGGAACGGCGCTTCTTTGCACGCCGAAAGTCAGCGTTTCGAAAAGCTTGTCTATGCCAGTGAAAAGCTCAGCGAATTGTGCGATCTTGCGCGCAAGGCCGCGCGAACAGAGTTGCCGATTCTGGTTCAGGGCGAGACCGGGACGGGAAAGGAGTTGTTGGCACGAGCGATCCATTACAATTCTGCCCGCAAGGCGAGTCCGTTGATGGTTCAGAATTGCGGCGGTATGTCCGATGAATTGCTTCATTCAGAATTGTTCGGCCACAAACGCGGTGCTTTTACGGGCGCTATATCTGACCGTCTTGGTTTATTTCGTGCCGGTGACGGCGGAACGGTTTTCCTCGATGAAATTTCGGAGGTGTCACCGTCGTTTCAGGTGAGCCTTCTTCGATTTCTTCAGGAGGGCGAGGTCAAGCCCCTCGGCTCCGACAAGACGCAGACCTGCAATGTCCGCATCATTGCTGCCTCAAACCGACCGTTACGCGCGCTCGTTGCCGCCGGAAACTATCGGCAGGATCTCTATTTCCGCCTCAAGGGCTTCGAGCTTGAGGTGCCGCCACTTCGCGAGCGGCCGACCGATATCCCGGCGCTCGCGGAGTTCTTTGCAGCCAAGCATGCCGATGCCATGGGTCGCAGAATTTTGGGTATTTCTGCGGGAGTTCTCGAAAAGCTCGCTGTATTTGACTTTCCGGGCAACGTCCGTGAGCTTGAAAATGAAATCCGCAGGATGGTCTCGCTGGCCGACGACGGGGAATATCTGACAACAAAGTACATGTCGCCCGCCATTCTCGCAGCTCCGCCACGTCCACGACTGAGCACCGCAATTGCGTTCATGCCGCAGGGAACGACCTTGAAAGACAAGGTCGAGAGCTTGGAAAAGCAAATTCTGAATGAGGCACTGACGCGGCACCGTTGGAACCAAAGCCGGACGGCGAACGAACTCGGCTTGTCGCGCGTTGGTCTAGCCAACAAGATCAAACGATATGGACTTGACGAAGCCAGCTGAAAGTTTGGCAATGTCTGATGATCGGGATACAAAAAAGAGCGCCTTGTCGGCCGATGTCGTCCGATTCCCGCAATCGCGCGTAATGCCCACGGGAAGTTCCGAACCGTTTCGGGAACTCGGCATGAGCCCACTATCGAATGCCCTGGGCTTGCCCGAACGCCAGGCTACCGGGCATTGGTGTAGCCGATGCCGGGGTATCTGGTATGGATATCTGCTCGAGGTGACCTGTCCGGTGTGCGGCAATCGTCATGGATGATCGCCGCCGGATAGTGCACCTCACGTCGCGTCGATAGCTCATCCGTCTCGCGGCGGCTCGAATAGCACCAGTTCTAAGCCTCCCCTAGGGACATTCAAATCCTGCGGACACTCAATAGTCTCACAAACTGAAGGCTAAAATCCATCAAAGAGTATCCGTCGTCGTAGAACAGAGGCGTTGGCCTGCAATTCGTCGCCGCAGGAGCCAAGCGATTTGGCGAGTACAGAGAGGCTTTGGGCCTCATGTCGGGTATGGGTGTTTACCGCCTCGATCGCAAGTATTGATTCCGTAACGGCCTGCGCGAATCGGGCCGCGTCTGAAATATTGCGGTTGATTCTTCGCGCGGCATCACCCTGTTCCTGCACGGAAGCGGTAATGGCATGACCGACGCGGGCGATCTCGCCAATTGTTTGGCAGGTCAATTCAATGTCTTCAATTGAAATCTCTGTCGCTCGCTCCACGGCATCTATCTGGGTAGAGATCTCTGAGGTTGCCGTCGAGGTCTGAACGGCGAGAGTTTTGACTTCCTGCGCTATGACCGCAAATCCCTTGCCGAAATCGCCGGCCCGGCAAGCCTCGATCCGTGCATTTAGTGCGAGCATGTTAGTTTGCCCGGCGATCTTGGATATCATTCCGATAATTTGGCCCATCTTCCCCACTGCTTCGGTGATTGCTTGAGCGGTGTGTCGATTGCGCTCGACGGTTTCTCCCGCAACGCTTTGCGTACTGACACCTTGCCGTCCAACATCAGACATCGACGTCAATACTTCACGCACGATCTCCGCGCCCTTTTCGATTCGTTGAACGATAAGTCCCGATACCTCGTTGGCATAGCCGATCTTTTCAACGGCGGTCGCCGCTTCGTTTTCCAGAAGTGCTGCGATAGCGCCCAACGTTGACGACGCCTCCAGAACCGCTTCGGCCATCGGCCCCACACTGTTCTCGAAGTCTGCGAACGCCGTTGCCATTTGGTGCTTGCGTTGGAGTTCAACCTGGCGCTGCAAATCAAGTTGATGGGACAATGAAACAGCTATGTCGAACATCGAGATCGTCGTCAACGCCCTGATAGAGTGCGTCGATTTGGACGGACGAAATCTGTACCTGGCTGCAAGGATAGCGACAAAGCGCGATAGGCAGTGGTTAGCTTGCATCAGAAACGCATGCGACGGGAGCCCCGCACTGGACATCGCCGCGATGATCTCACGCGTAGTGCGAGAATATTGTTCCTCCAGAGGAGCCTCGCAAAGGGCTTGCCAGTGCGCGAGTTGCGAAGCGATGAGTTCATCCTTCCGCTCAGCATCAAGCGGTGAGATCGCGGACTCGTTGGCATGGCTGTCAAAGAAGTCCGTCAGAATGCCCTTTGCTTGTGGCTCAACGACAAGCCACGCGCCTTGGATCTGGCGCAGAGTCTCTGCGTCCAGCCCATGTAATTGCGCAGTTCTCTTAATATCATCGACGATCATTGCGGTGTCCTTCCGCTGGTGGAATGTTTTGTTTCTACCGAGCTCGAATAAAAAAAATCTTAGTGATCATCACGTTGACCGATGGACCAACAGCGTTTGTGAGGATCTGCGTAAATCTGCAAACTTACTTCGCACAGCTAAGTTGCTTTACACACGAGGGTGGTTACGAAGCGCTTCGATGATTCTGCATGACGCTGCCTAAGCCGCTGTTGTACATAGAAATTCTTAGAACAACTGAAACCGGCACGGGTCTTGCTAACTTCTCTGCTACGGCGCCGTGTTGGTTGGCGATAGAACATAGTGGAGGAAATTGATGGCTAATCTTCTCTGGCTCCAGGGCGGGGCTTGCTCAGGTAACACGATGTCGTTCCTCAACGCGGAGGAGCCGAGCGCCTGCGATCTGGTGACCGACTTTGGCGTCAACGTTCTCTGGCATCCGTCGCTCGGCTTGGAGCTTGGAGAGAATCTCCGGAAGCTGCTCAACTCACTTGTTTCCGGCGCGATGCCGCTGGATATTTTCGTTTTCGAGGGAACAGTGGTCAACGCGCCTAACGGCACAGGCGAGTGGAACCGGTTTGCGGGACGGCCTATGAAGGACTGGGTCGCCGACCTCGCGAAGGTTGCTGGCTATACGGTCGCGATCGGGGACTGCGCGACCTGGGGCGGCATTCCGGCAACGGCGCCAAATCCGTCCGACAGCGTCGGACTGCAATTCCTCAAGCGTAAGCACGGCGGATTTCTCGGCGCCGGTTACAAGTCCAAAGCCGGCCTGCCTGTAATCAATGTCCCGGGATGCCCTGCGCATCCCGACTGGATTACGCAAATCGTCGTTGCGGTTGCCACGGGGCGGGGCGGAGACCTCTCGCTCGATGAATTCCAGCGACCCAAGACCTTCTTCACGAGCTTCACGCAGACCGGCTGCACCCGCAACATGCACTTTGCCTATAAGGTGTCGGCGACCGAATACGGGCAGCGCAAGGGATGCTTGTTCTACGATCTCGGATGCCGCGGCCCGATGACTCACTCGCCATGCAACCGGATCTTGTGGAATCGCCAATCCTCAAAGACGCGCGCCGGAATGCCATGCATGGGCTGCACGGAGCCGGAATTCCCGTTCTTCGATCTCATGCCGGGCACCGTCTTCAAGACGCAGACCCTGATGGGCGTTCCCAAGGACATGCCGCTTGGCGTCGATAAAGCCGGCTACATCAAGCTCACCGCGGCGGCGAAGGCGGCGTCTCCGGCCTGGGCAGAGGAAGACATTTTCGTCGTTTGAGCAGCGACAGCTCGACCGACCACCTCAAGAATTTCCCCCTTTTGCCAATTCAGGATGCATTCCTATGCCCTCAGCTGTTCAGACTCTTGATATCTCCCCCGTCGGTCGCGTGGAAGGCGACCTCGACGTTCGCGTCGATATTCAGGACGGCGTCGTCGTCAACGCCTGGACCAACGCGGAGCTCTTCCGCGGATTTGAAGTCATCCTGCGCGACAAGGATCCCCAAGCCGGCCTGGTGGTCACGCCACGCGCGTGTGGCATCTGCGGTGCTTCGCATCTGACTTGCGCCGCATGGGCGCTCGATACTGCATGGCAAACCGAAGTGCCGCGCAATGCGATCCTGGCACGGAATCTCGGTCAGCTTGTCGAGAGCCTCCAGAGCCTGCCGCGCCATCACTACGGTCTGTTCATGATCGACTACACGAACAAGAACTACGCCAAGTCGCCGTTCTTCGAGGAAGCCGTGAAACGGTGGGCGCCGTTTACGGGCAAGAACCTGTCTCTTATACACATCTAGATGTGTATAAGAGACAGCACAAGAACTACGCAAAGTCGAAATACTATGAAGAGGCCGTCAAACGGTGGGCGCCGTTCACCGGAAAGAACTACGAGATCGGCGTCACGATCTCCGGCAAGCCCGTTGAGATCTATGCGTTGTTGGGTGGCCAATGGCCGCACTCAAGTTACATGGTCCCCGGCGGCGTGATGTGCGCGCCGACGCTGACCGATGTGACCCGGGCATGGTCGATCCTGGAGTATTTCCGCCGCGACTGGATGGAAAAGATCTGGCTCGGTTGTTCGTTGGAGCGGTACGAGGAGATCCAGTCCTACGACGACTTTATGGCCTGGCTGGACGAGAAGCCGGAGCATGCGAATTCGGATCTCGGCATGTTCTGGCGGATGAGCCTTGATTGCGGCATGGACAAGTTTGGCAAGGGCCACGAAAGATTCGTGTCGTGGGGCTATCTGCCTCACGAAGACAAATATCAGAAGCCCACGATCGATGGACGTAACGCCGCCCTGATCATGAAGAGCGGCGTGTATGACGGCAAGGCCGACAGTTTCAGGCTGATGGACCAGAAGTTCACCCGTGAAGACACGATGCATTCCTGGTACGACGAGCCCGGCGGCGTGCACCCGTTCGATCGCAAGACGGTGCCGACGCAGAAGAACACCGTCAACATGGACGGTCAGTATTCCTGGTCAACTGCCGTGCGCCACGAAGAAGCGGGGCGGTTGGAAGCCGGGCCGCTGTCGCGCCAGCTCATCGCGGGCGGCACGCACGGAGAGTCCTGGCAGCACTACGATCCACTGGTGCTCGATATGCATAGGAAGTTGGGCGGCGCCAGCGTGATGCTGCGGCATTTCGCCCGCATGCACGAAGGCGTGAAACTGTATCGGCAGGCCGAGCACGCCTTGAGGGAGTTCCGGCTCAATGATCCCTGGTACATCAAGCCGACGGAGCGGGACGGTCGTGGCTGGGGGGCAACGGAAGCGATCCGCGGCGCGCTTTGCCATTGGATTGAGGTCAAGGATGGCAAGATCAAAAATTACCAGATCATTGCGCCGACGACTTGGAACGTCGGTCCCAGGTCCGGGGATGGTATTCGTGGTCCGATGGAGCAAGCCCTGATCGGATCTCCCATCAGGGATCCGCACGACCCGGTCGAGGTCGGTCACGTGTGCCGTTCCTACGATTCTTGTCTTGTTTGCACCGTTCACGCCCATGATGCCAAAACGGGCGAGGAGTTGGCCCGCTTTAGGACCGCCTGACAAATCGCTTAGGGCAGCGCTTAAGTATCGTCGCTGGCACTTCATTTTGCTGGCATGAGTGTCCTCGACTAGAATCTTCAAAGCGAAAGGCGATCGCATATGGCGTCCGACAATGGGGCTGTGCTCAAGGCGATCGCCGACCTGCTCGAGAAGGGGCTCAAAACAGAAGTTGAGCCCTTTCCCGAGACCGACAAGGAATTCGCCGACATCCTGCTTAAGCTTCGGCAGCTCGATCCGAAAGATCTCAAGGGCAAGCTTGTAGTCGGGGGGTTCGTCAATCACCCTTATGGCCCAGATCGGCAGCGTTGTCTGGAGTGCATGTACTATCTCGTCCATCGCAAATGGTGCGACCTGCCAGAGCTTTCGGTTCCCGTCGAGCCGGACTGGTGGTGCCGGTTATGGAGAATTTGATCGAGCACAACAACAATCGGTCGAGGTGATACCTGTCTCTTATACACATCTAGATGTGTATAAGAGACAGGTGCATGTACTATCTCGTGCATCGGAAATGGTGCGATCTGCCGGAACTCGCGGTGCCAGTCGAACCGGAATGGTGGTGTCGGTTGTGGCGAATCTGATGCGTCGGTCGCCCACCGGATGATCTCGGGAGAGCAAGCCGTGTGTGACGGACAGACGCGAGAGGAAATTCGCCTTCTTCTTGCAGGCGGCCTCAAGACCGAAGTTTTTCCACGGGCCGATTCGCAAGACGAGATTCAAGCAATAGTGTCCCGGCTGAAGCCTGCGGGCAAGGACTTGAAGACAAAGCTCGCGGTCGCGGGATTCACGCTGGACCCAATAATGCACGAGGGTATCGAGCAACTCTGCGAATCATGCATGTATTACAAGGTCCACCGTCGATATTGTGAGTTGCCCGAACTCGATGTGCCGGTCGAACCGCAATGGTCCTGCCGGCTTTGGCGTATCTAGGGCTTCATCCCGGCGCCGTCGGGCTCATCGCCACTAACTTCGAGCTATCCGTTTTGTCGCGAGTGGTGCATCATGATCATTCAGCAAGCCCGTCGCGCCGGGTATCGGGGATGGTTCGTGTTGAGAAAAAACTCATACCGGTCGCTTGTTGACCCGGATTGACGGCGTGCGCGTGGGCAGGCCTCGATCGGACGCTGATCAGCGATCGCTCCAGCACGGCGGGTTTTCATGATTGCGGTGGTCGGCTGCGGAAACCAAAATCGTCTCGATGATGGTGCAGGCATCGAGGTCTTGCGCTTGCTCGAAGCCCGTGGTGTTGGTGCAAATCCACGCAATGTGCGGCTGCTTGCCGCTGGAACTGATGGGATGGCAACGATGTTTGCGGCGCGGGGCTGCCGCACCTTGATAGTCGTTGATGCATGTCGCTCGGGTTCTCCGCCCGGCGCTGTCTTCGAGGTGCCGGGTAGCGAATTGGAGCTGCGCTACGAGACGTCTCTCAATCTGCACGATTTTCGTTGGGATCACGCGCTGTTTGCCGGCCGGAAAATCTTCCGCGAGGACTTTCCAGCGGACGTGGTGGTGCTGCTGATCGAGGTGCAGACCGTCGAATTAGGAATAGGCCTCTCGCCGGCGGTATCTGCTGCAGTAGCTAAAGTCACGGATCGCATTGGCGTGCTGATTGACGCTCGCCTAGCTGCATGGCGGACAACCACGTAATGGCGGTCACTGCCATCAGACTCGAGCGTGGCTCGCTTTATCTAAGCCATGAGATCTACGATCGATATTTTGCCGGCCTGGAAGCGGTTATCCTGCTGCGCCGCGAAGGAGACCTCTTCATCATGCCGGTCCGTCATGCCGCCGCGGGCGGCTACCTTCTCAAATTACGCAACAAGCACGGAGATCGGGTCGTTCACGCTCCGGATTTTTTTCGTGAGCACGGCGTGGATGAAAGCAATGTCCTGCAATTTCCAGCTTCCTGGTCAACGACACAAGGTGCACTCGTCGCCGTCGGCGCGTTCCTGTAAACCAAGTTTACAATACGCATAAGATGTAGACAGCGTTGGCGGCGGCCTGATAGAGTGGCTTTCACACCAAACGTGCAGTCAAAAAAGCGCGGTCGGGGGGAAGCCAGTGAACACCAGTCTTACCGGCGATGAGGTGCGTGCAGCGCTTGCGGCTGCCGAGGATGCCGAGGCGAGCGCCTCGGAGCGCGCCGAGATGCTTATGGAAATTGCGATGGGTCTGCAGCAGCAGCCCAAATCGCCGGATCAACTGCACGCCGCAGTAACGCTCTATGACAAGGCATTGGCGATCTGTCCCAATGACATGCGGCTCCTGTCGGCGCGAATCCTGGCGCGCAAAGGCACCGCACTGCAGGCCATCCCGGAAGAAGGTACGGCCTCACTTGAGCAGGCGCGCTCGGTCTTCGAGGAAGCCATCCCGACCTTGGTCGATCTTGGCGGTCGCGAAGAACTCGCCGAAGCCGAGATGAATTTTGGTCTCGTGTTGCAGAGCTTGGCCGGCGCAGGCCGGGCGAGGATCACCGATGCGATCACGGCCTATCAGCGGGCGCTCCGAACGTTCACCCGGACTGACTTTCCTCAGGAGTTTGCGATCCTGCAGAACAACCTCGCCACCGCGTTCCTGTCGATGCCAATGACGGACGAGCGCGGAAAGATGCGCGAGGCGCTCGCGGTGCAAGCCTTCGAGGAGGCTCTCAAGGTCGTCACTCTGATCGATAACCCAACCGAATACGCCATGCTGCAGAACAATCTCGGCAACGCGCTGCAATATGTCTCGTCAAGCCACACGCTCGAGAACAACGTGCGCGCGCTCGAAGCGTACGACGAGGCGCTGAAGGTGCGTACCCGGGAGGCCACCCCGCTGGAATACGCGAACACTATCTCCAACAAGGCAAATTGCCTGTGGAATTTGCCCGACGAACCCGCCGCTCCGGACAGTGGCAACCGAAGTAATCTTGTGCAGGCGCGAGCGTACTACGGTGAAGCGCGGGAGCTCTTCATGGCGCATGGTGAGCTTGATAAGGCGCGTGTTGTCGCAGAAGCATTTAACCAACTCGAGCGCGAGATCCTGGCGTTGTCGCCAACGAACGGACAGGGCGCGCGGACATCGTCAAGATAATCGTGAACCAACTGGAGCCGTCGATCCCATGAATCTTCCTTCTTCACCAGAAATGCTGGTTGTTTCCTTTGTGCTGGGCGTCGTTGCCTCGATCGCCGGCGGCGCCGCCGGCGGCGTACTCGTTGGCGGCAAGGTATTGGGCAACGAACTGGCCGCGCTGTTGGGAGGCTTTTATGGACCCCTCGCCGGTGTTGCCGGCGTCGCCGTTGGTCTGGCAGTTCTCATAATCATCGGTTGAGGAAAATTTATCATGTGGGCAATGGCTCAAAACTCTATCGCTCTGTTTTTCCGCGGCAAGCTGTTCGCCGAGCCAGCCAAGGCTTTCCTGATGATTCTTATCGGCGTGCTCGTGACCGCATCGCTGTTGGTCTTGATCGCTAGGCTGGGTGCTCCCTTGTGGATGGCAGCGGTGATCGCTGCGCTCATCGGCGGTGCATTTCAGCCATATCTCTTTCGGAATCTTCGCTATCGATGACATAGTTGGAGTCGAGCAGGTGAGGGCAGCATGAACGCGCACGATATGGTTCCGACCACGCGTGAAGATCTCGCCGGCCTCGTCGGCGATATCGAGCGTCTCGAAGCCATATTTGTGACATGGGACGATGCCCAGCAGGCGGCGATAGGTGCCTACAAGCTGGCGATCGAGGCGCTTGAGGGCGAAGCCTTGCGGCGCCTGATCCGCGCGCTCAAAACCGATCCTGCTGCGCTCGCGGCCATGAAGAGCGCGGTTGCCGACGAGGTCGTTTACGCGGTTCTGCGTCGACACCAAATCGTTAGGCCGAGCCTGAATGAGCGCGTCGAAGCCGCGCTGGAGGGCGTCCGTCCGATGCTGGCTTCGCATGGCGGCGACGTTGAGCTCGTTAAGGTGAACCCGCCAAAGGTCGAGGTGCGCTTTATCGGCGCGTGCGACGGCTGTCCGGCCTCCGCGCTGACCTTCCACGCTGGGGTCAAGAAGGCGGTGCAGGAGGCGTGTCCAGAGATCACCGACATCGTTCAGGTCAAGGGCCTTGGCAGTCGGGACGATAGCGGCGTGCGCTTCGTCAGCCCGTTCGCGCTTGGCGCGAAAGGCAGCTGGATATCAGCGGGATTGCTCGCCGACATTCCGGAGGGATCGGTTCTCTCAACGACGCTCGGCGGAGAAAAGGTGCTGTTGTCACGCGACGGTGCGACCGTCACGTGCTTTCAGAATGCGTGTGCACATCTCGGCTTTCCGATCCACGATGGGGAAATCGAGAATGGCATCATCACCTGTCCGCATCACGGCTTCCAGTACGACCTCTCGAGTGGCGAATGCCTGACCGCTCCGGAGGTCGCACTGCAATCACACGCCGTTCGCGTTGTAGGTCCTCGCGTCGAGGTGAGGCTTTCGGTGTAGCCATGCAGGTGTCGTTCGCCCCCAGCCGATTGCACAAGGCCCGTCTCCGGGCCGGSGACAATCATGTGGCACGACCGCTGTTAGCTACGAAAGGCGCGCGCGCGGTCCTCGGCGGCGAGGCGCTGCCGAACGGGCTGGCGCAATCGATCGTACCTGGCCCGACCACGTTGTTTGGCCCACGCGGGGCCTGCCTTGCGAGCCCCCGGGGGCCACTGTTTGTCTCCGACACCGGCCACCATCGCCTGATGGTTTGGCGGACGCCGCCGTCGGGCGATCAAACCCCGGCCGATTTCGTGATCGGTCAGTTGGACTTCTCACGCGAAGGCCGCAACGCCAAGGGTGAGGTGGGACCAGCAACCCTCAATATGCCGACAGGGATCGCGGCGTCCGACGGCGTGCTGGCCGTTGCCGATGCCTGGAACCACCGCATCCTGATCTGGCACGGCTATCCGGAGACGTCCAACCAACCCGCCGATGTCGTGCTTGGTCAGGCGGATTTCACCGGCGGGCTGGCCAACCGCGGCGCGGATGCACCCCGCGCTGATACCCTGAACTGGTGTTACGGGGTTGCGATTGCGAATGGCATGCTGATCGTCTGCGATACCGGTAATCGCCGCGTGTTGGTCTGGAGCAGCATTCCCACCGCGAATGGCGCGGCGGCCGATCTAGTGCTGGGGCAACGCGATTTCTTCGCTCGTGACGACAATGCAGGGCAGGCAGGCGGCGCGCTCGGGATGCGCTGGCCGCACGGTATCGCTGTGACCAGTGACATGCTTCTAGTGTCGGATGCCGGCAACAACCGCGTCATGGTGTGGCGGACGTTTCCAACGCTTCGCGGGCAGCCCTGCGACTTCGTGCTCGGCCAAGCCGATTTCATGGGGCTCGATCATAACCGCGCTTCCTATTATCCGACCTCGAGCGCGATGAACATGCCGTACGGCCTGACCGTGCAGGGCGAGATGCTTGTTGTGACCGATACCGCGAATTCACGGCTGCTCGGGTTTGAACTGGACGGACTTGCGATGGATTCGCCGGCGCTCGCACTGGCCGGGCAGTCGATGTTTTCGGACAAAGGCGACAATCGCTGGCGCGCGGCCTCCCGCGACAGCCTGTGCTGGCCCTACAGTGCTTCGGCATGCGGCGATCTGCTGGTCGTGGCCGACGCCGGCAACAATCGCATTCTCCTTTGGGACGCTGCATCGTGAACCGGCATGGCAACATCGCGCAGGTGAACGATCGCGTTGCGACGGAGATCCGCGTGCGCGGCCGTGTCCAGGGCGTCGGCTTCCGCCCTACTGTCTGGCGCTATGCGCGCGAGCTTGGCCTGTCAGGTGACGTACGCAACGACGCCGACGGCGTTCTGATCCGCGCCTTTGGCAGTGAAACCGCGATCGGCACCCTGATCGCGCGGCTCCGGCGTGAACCGCCGCCGCTTGCGCGCATCGATGCGATCGAGACAGTCCCTTGTCTCAGCGCCATGCCGGACGAATTCGCCGTTGCGGAGAGCCTTGTCGGCGGCGCGCGCACCCAGGTCGCGCCGGATGCCGCGATATGTGCGGCCTGTGCAGAGGAAATCACCAGCCCGTTCGAACGGCGGTACCGCTATCCGTTCACGAACTGCACCCATTGCGGACCGCGCCTAAGCATCGTCAGCGCCATTCCCTATGACCGCACCCGCACCACGATGACGCCGTTTGCGATGTGTCACGCATGCCGCGCAGAGTACGACGATCCTGCCGATCGTCGCTTTCATGCCCAAGCCATCGCGTGCCATGTCTGCGGACCGAAGGCCAGGCTGGTGCGGTTCGACAGGCGCGCGTTCAGCTTCGACCAGTTCTCGATGATGGACGATGTCGACGCTGCCTGCGGCCTGATCAAGAAGGGTGAGGTTGTCGCGATCAAGGGGATTGGCGGCTATCAGCTCGCCTGCGACGCCACCAAGGCTGGTGTCGTCGCAAGGTTACGCCAACTCAAGCAGCGCGATGCCAAACCTTTTGCGCTGATGGCGCGTGACCTGGATATGGTCAGGCGGTATTGCACGGTTAGTCCGCAGGAGCAGGCGTTGCTGATGGTGCCCTCGGCGCCGATCGTCCTGCTGCGCGCCGACGGGGTCGAAAAACTGCCGGACGTGGTCGCGCCTCACCTCACAACCCTCGGTTTCATGCTGCCGACCACGCCAATGCATCTGCTGATGCTGCGGCGCATGACAAGGCCGGTGGTGATGACCAGCGGCAACCTGTCCGACGAACCGCAGGCTATTTCAGACGACGAAGCGCGCGAGCGGCTTGGTAGCATGGCTGCCTACGCGCTCATGCATGATCGAGAGATCGCCAACCGCGTCGACGATTCCGTTGCGCGCGTCGTCGGCGGCCGCGTGCGTCTGTTGCGCCGGGCCCGCGGTTACGCCCCGGAGTCCATTAGACTGCCCGAGGGATTTGAGTCCGCGCCCGAAGTGCTGGCGATGGGCGGCGAACTGAAGGCGACCTTCTGTCTCGTCAAGGACGGTGCCGCAATCCTGTCGCAGCATCAGGGCGATCTGGAGGAGGCGCGGACCTTCGATGACTACCGCAAGAATTTGGCGCTTTATGCCCAATTGTTCGATCACACGCCCGCCGTGTTGGTCGCCGACCTGCACCCGGAATATCTGTCATCGAAATTCGCGCGACAGCGCGCCGTCGCCGATGCCTTGCCAATAATCGAGGTCCAGCATCATCACGCACATGTCGCGTCCTGTCTTGCCGAGAACAATTATCCGCTGGATGCCCCCGCGGTGCTTGGAATCGTACTTGACGGGTTGGGCTGGGGCGGCGACGGCACGCTATGGGGCGGGGAATTCCTGCTTGCCGACTACCGGCGCTATCAGCGGCTCGGCACGTTCAAGCCGGTCGCGATGATCGGCGGAGCACAAGCCGCGCGTGAGCCCTGGCGAAACCTGTACGCGCATCTGACGGCTGAGATGACGTGGTCCGAATTTACGATGAATTTCGAACAGCTTGAGCTGCATGACGACCTCGCGGCCAGGCCGCGCGCGACGCTCGATGCGATGATCAAAAAGGCAATCAACGCGCCGCTGGCATCATCCTGCGGACGGCTGTTCGACGCGGTGGCAGGAGCGCTCGATATCTGCCGGGAACGCCAAGCCTATGAAGGCGAGGCCGCCGTACGGCTGGAAGCCATGGTCGATCTCGACACGATGCAGCATGAGGACGACGAGCTCGGCTATCCCCTGACGATCCCCAATCTGCGTGGTTCCGGCCTGCCCTATATCGAGCCGCGGGCAATGTGGGCTGCCGTCCTCGGCGATCTCATCCTCAATACGCCGGTGCCGGTCATGGCTGCACGATTCCACAAGGGATTGGCGAAATCGATCGTGGCGATGGCCGTTAAACTCGCCGGCCGCGAGGACAGTGTGACGCCCCGTTTTTCGACTGTCGTACTGTCGGGAGGCTGCTTCCAGAACCGTATTCTGTTCGAGGACGTCAGTCGCCGCTTGGAGCAAGAAAATTTCACCGTGCTGTCGCATGCTCAGGTCCCCGCCAATGACGGCGGTCTCGCGCTCGGCCAGGCAGCGATCGCTGCTGCGCATCTGATCGATGCAAAGAAATATTCAATGGAAGGAAACGCGTCATGTGTCTCGGCATCCCCGGACGCATCGTAAAGATCGACGATGTGACCAAGAAGCTTGCGACCGTCGATGTCGGCGGCGTCAAGCGCCAAATCAACATCGCCTGTATCGTCAACGAAGACCATCCGGTCGAGTCCTGCGTCGGTGACTGGGTGCTGGTTCATGTCGGCTTCGCCATGAGCCGGATCAATGAGGACGAAGCGGCGCAGACCCTGAAAATCCTGATAGAGCTCGGCGAGGCACAGGCCGAGATCGAGGCAATGAAGTTGTCGGCGACCCAGTAAGGAGGGTCAAGCCATGTCCAGTGAAAGCGATCTCAAGGCACTCTATCCATTTCTGCACGGGCAAGCCCAGGCGCCGGACCGGCTCGACGCGGCGCTGCTGCATTCTGTCGAGGAGAAAGCCCGCGACTCCCGCGAAACCAATGCGCGCTTTTTCGGCGAGCAGGGTCCGGTCCTGGTCGCCGCCGCCAAGGCGCTCGCCGAGGTCTACCGGCGCGGCGGCCGGTTGTTCTCGATGGGCAATGGCGGCTCGAGCTGCGACGCCTCCCATGTCGCCGTGGAATTTGTCCACCCGATCACTGCGGGGCGACCGGCACTCGCCGCTACTAATCTCGTCGCCGACCTCGCGATGATCTCAGCCGTCGGCAATGATCTCGGATTCGAGCACGTCTTTGTCCGTCAATTGCTAGCGCAGGGGGATAAGGGCGACGCATTGGTCGGCATCTCCACCAGCGGCAATTCCTCCAACCTGATGGCGGCCTTTGCCAAGGCGAAAGAGATGGGCATCGTCACTATCGGGCTCGCTGGTGGCGACGGTGGCAAGATGAAATCGTCTGGCCTAATCGACTTCTGTCTGGTGGTGCCGACGACATCGATCCACCGGGTCCAGGAGTGTCACGTCGCGGCCTATCACATTCTGTGGGACCTCGTGCACACGCTGCTGGCGGACGATCGCGGGTCGGCCACGACCAAGGGAGCCACCGCATGAAATATGTCGATGAATTCCGCGATGGCGAAAAGGCCGGCGTGCTGATCAGGGAGATCGAAACGCTGGTCTCGACCATGACGCTGCCGCCTGACCGGCCGATCTACATTATGGAGGTCTGTGGCGGCCACACGCACTCGATCTTCCGCTACGGGCTCGAAGGCATGCTACCGAAGCAGATCGAGCTGATCCACGGCCCGGGCTGTCCGGTCTGCGTGCTGCCGATGGGACGCGTCGACGACTGCGTCTCGATTGCCGAAAATCCACAGGTTATCTTTGCGACCTTTGGCGACGCCATGCGGGTGCCAGGCTCGAAGAAGAGTCTGTTGCAGGCCAAGGCCGAGGGCGCCGACGTCCGGATGGTCTATTCGCCGATGGACGCGCTGGCGCTGGCCCGCAACAACAGGGACCGCGAAGTGGTGTTCTTCGGGCTCGGCTTCGAGACCACGATGCCGTCGACTGCGCTGACGATTCTGCAGGCGGAAGCCGAGGGCACCAGCAATTTTTCGGTGTTCTGCAATCACATTACGATTGTTCCGACGATCAAGGCGATCCTGGATAGCCCGGGCCTCCAGCTCGACGGGTTCCTCGGACCCGGCCACGTCTCGATGGTCATCGGCACGGCCCCTTACGAGTTCATCGCCAATTTCTATAGAAAGCCAATGGTCGTGGCGGGCTTCGAGCCGCTCGACATCCTGCAGTCGATCTGGATGGTCCTGAAGCAGATCAAGGAAGGGCGCAGCGAGATCGAGAACCAATATGTCCGGATCGTTCCCGATGGTGGCAACGCAGCCGCGCTGCAGGCCGTGTCACGCGTTTATGAACTGCGTGAATTCTTCGAATGGCGTGGCCTCGGCTCGATCGATCACTCTGGTGTCAAGCTGCGCGAAGCATTTGCGCACTACGATGCCGAACGAAAATTCGCAATTCCGAACCTCAAGATAGCCGATCCGAAGTCGTGCCAATGTGGTGAGGTACTCAAGGGCGTTATTAAGCCCTGGCAGTGCAAGGTGTTTGGCTCGGCCTGCACGCCTGAGACGCCGCTCGGCGCCCTGATGGTGTCGTCGGAGGGCGCCTGTGCCGCCTATTATCAATATGGCGGCGTCAAACGCTACAAGGAGGCGGTATGAACGTCGCGCCTATCATTCACACCCGCAAGCTCGGCAAGGTCAGCGTCGAGAAGGTGACGCTCGCCCATGGTGGCGGCGGCAAGGCCATGAAGGATCTGATCGACGATGTGTTCGTCGCAGCCTTTGACAATCGCGTGTTGGCACCGCTGGAGGACCAGGCGCGATTCGATCTGGCCGAGTTGACTGCGCTTGGCGACCGGCTGGCGTTTACCACGGACTCTTTCGTAGTCGATCCGTTGTTCTTTCCCGGCGGCGATATTGGCGAACTGGCGGTCTGCGGCACTGTTAACGACCTTGCCGTCGGAGGGGCAAGGCCGCTCTATTTGTCATGCGCGGTTATCATCGAAGAGGGTATGAGCGTCGAGGTTCTACGCCGGGTCGCACACTCGATGGCGACGACGGCACGTGCGGCCGGTATCCAGATTGCCACCGGGGATACCAAGGTGGTGCAGCGCGGCGCTTGCGACAAACTGTTTATCACCACCACCGGGATCGGTGTGATCCGCAAAGGGCGTGTGCTCGGCGTCGATACCGCTCGTTCGGGAGATGCAGTTCTGGTCAACGGCCTGTTGGGCGATCACGGTGCGGCGATCCTCTGCGCTCGTGGCGACATGGCGCTCGACACCCTGATCGAGAGCGATTGCGCCTGTCTGCATGGTTTGATCGAGGCCATCCTCGCGGCTGCTCCCGATGTTCGGTTTGTCCGCGATGCCACCCGCGGCGGACTCGCCACCGTGTTAAACGAAATCGCCGATGCCTCGCGGGTTGCGATCGAGATCCATGAGGCCGCGACCCCGATCCGCGAAGAGGTCAAGGCGTTCTGCGAAATCCTCGGGCTGGATCCGCTTTACCTGGCGAACGAAGGCAAGATCGTGGTGATCGCGCCTCCCGAACAGGCGGACGCCGCGCTGGCGGCGATGCGCGCCCATCCGCTGGGCGCGGGCGCCGGAGTCATCGGCTGGGTCGGCCAGGGCGAGGCAGGTCGCGTCACCATGCGCACTGTGTTCGGCGGGCAGAGAATCGTGGACATGCTGGTGGGCGAGCAATTGCCCCGGATCTGTTGAGGTTGGCCTGCCATGCATGAGCTCGGCATCGTCAGAAACATTGTCGCCATCGTCGGCGAGGCCGCCAAAGGACGTCGAGTTCGCCGCGTCAGTATTGAGGTTGGCGAATTGTCCGGCGTGATGACGGACGCGATCGCGTTTTGCTTCGAGGTGGTCGCCCGGGGGACATTGGTCGAAGGCGCGGCGTTGGAGATCAGGGAGATCGAGGGACGCGCCCGCTGCGACGCCTGTGGAGCGGAGTTTGCCACCGAAACGCTGTTCATGCCGTGCGCCTGCGGCTCGCGCCTGCTGACGCGATTGCAGGGCGAGGAATTGAACATCAAGAGCATGGAACTCGAGGAGGAGGTCGCCTGATGTGTGGTCATTGCGGATGCGGGAACAAGCGAGGCACGACCGTCCTCAATCTTCAGACCGGAAAGGAGATCGCGATGGATGGTCACTCCGACGATCACAGTCACGATAGAGCGCATCATCACGGCCATGACCATCCGCACGGTCATGGCCACAGCCATGATCACGTTCATGCCGACGGCACTCGGCATGGCCACGGCCACGAACATGACGACACAGAACATTCCCATCAACACGACCCCCTACATCACCATAGCCATGATCACGTTCATTCGGACGGCACCAGCCACAAACACGATCATGGCCACGATCACCACCGTGATCATTCACACGAGCACGCGGATGGCACGCGGCATAGCCACAGCCATGCGGATCACGATGCCCACGAGCACGGGCAGGCCTCAGATAGCGTGGTCGAGCTGGAAACGCGCATTCTCGCCAAAAACGATGCTTTGGCAGCAAGAAATCGGGCGTGGCTGTCCGGCCGGGAAATCCTTGCGCTGAACCTCGTGAGTTCGCCCGGCGCCGGCAAAACGACTCTGCTGGAGCGGACCATCCGCGATCTGAAATCCGAGCTGAGGCTCTACGTAATCGAAGGCGATCAGGCCACTGCTAATGACGCTCAGCGAATCCGCGCTGCCGGAGCAGCGGCAATCCAAGTCAATACCGGCACCGGGTGCCATCTCGAAGCAGATATGGTTGCGCGTGGCTTGAGCGAACTGAAGCCCGCGGCCGGCTCCGTGGTGATGATCGAAAATGTCGGCAATCTGGTGTGCCCTGCCATGTTCGACCTAGGCGAGCGCGCCAAGGTGGTGATCCTCTCGGTGACCGAGGGTGAAGACAAACCCTTGAAATACCCGCACATGTTTCGTGCCGCGGAGATCATGGTCCTGAACAAGGTGGACCTTTTGCCGCATGTCGATTTCGACGTGCCTACGGCGATCGCAAATGCGCGCGCGGTCAATCCGGAAATTGTGGTGTTTCAGGTTTCGGCGCGAAACGGCGAGGGTCTGTCAGACTGGTATGACTGGTTGCGGCAGGAAATGAATAGGCTTCATGAGGCGGCGTTCGCCTAGTATTCGTTTTCCAAGGAAACCGGGGCGCACATGTTTGGGATTCTGGGGCTAGGCTTTTTGCTCGGGATGCAGCATGCGCTGGAGGCGGATCATATCGCGGCGGTCTCCAGCATTGCCGCGCGACGAACCAATATCGGCGATATCGTCAGGCATGGGCTGACCTGGGGCTTCGGGCACACCTTGACGCTGTTCGGTTTTGCTGGAGTGGCCATTCTGCTAGGGCACGCGATTCCTGAGCGCCTCGCTGGGCCGCTTGAGACCTCCGTGGGAATTATGCTGATCTGCCTCGGCACCAACGTGCTTTGGCATCTATGGCGCGACCGCGTCCACGTCCATCAGCACGGGCATGGCGACGGAACGAGACACGTTCATGTCCATAGTCATGGGAAGGAAGCCGTGCCGCACGAACGAAGTGCGCACGTGCACCGCCACGGCTTCCGCTGGCGCTCGTTGATGGTCGGATTGGTGCATGGCATGGCCGGTTCGGCGGCACTGGTTATTCTGGCGGTGTCTCAGGTCGCCAATCCCATCTATGGAATGCTTTACGTGGCTCTGTTCGGTATTGGATCGATGTTGGGAATGGGAGCTCTTTCGACGGTAATCGCAGTGCCGCTTGCTGCGTCTGCACGTTGGCTTGCTTGTGCCAACACGGCAATCCAGGGAGTGGTCGGCATCATCACGATCGGAGTAGGTATCCTGACCGTCTACACCACAGCAATCGCTTAGAATAACCCAAAAAGCTGGTCAGCATGCGCTTTTTGTTCGATCGGGCATGGGAGTGCGCGCGCTATCGCGAGAACAATTCCGGCAGCAGACGCTCTTGTTGAAAGCATGGACAAATGGAAGCACGGCAATCACTTTGAACTGACTCAAAGCGTCAGGTGCGTGGACGCCAGGGGGCGGCGGAAGTTGCGCCCATCGCTCTGCTGTGGAGTCTTCGCTGCCACGTTCGGGTTGGGGACTTCGTCCGCCGCGCAAGAACTCGCACAGGAGAGATATGGCCAGCTTCCGCCGGTCACCATCACGGCCCCGGAGGCAAAGCCGCCCAAGCGGATTGCGCGGCCAAAACTCTCGCACGCCCGTGCGAAACGCACTGCCACGGCTGTTCGATCGGATCAGCCGGCCACGGCCGGGGCCGGCGGCGTCACGCCCGGTGACGCGTCCGAGAAGGCCGCAGCCCTGCAGCCCACCGCGGCCAGCGCCGTGCGCTTTACGGGCGCGGAGGTGAATGCCGTGCCATTCGCGCGCGTCGGTGAGGCGCTGGAAATCGTGCCCGGCCTGATCGTCACCCAGCATTCCGGCGAGGGCAAAGCCAATCAGTATTTTCTGCGCGGCTTCAATCTCGACCACGGCACCGATCTGGCCATCAGCGTCGACGGCATGCCCGTCAACATGCCGACCCATGGACACGGCCAAGGCTACGCCGATATCAACTTCATGATCCCCGAACTGATCCAGTCGGTGAACGTCCGCAAGGGTCCGTACTTCGCCGATGTCGGCGATTTCGGCTCCGCCGGCTCGGTCGCGATCGACTATGTCAACAAGCTGCCGAAGAACATCGCCGAAGTGACCCTTGGCAGCTTCGGCTATCGCCGCGCGCTCGCCGCCGGCTCGACTGCGGTCGGCGCGGGCACATTGCTCGCCGCGATCGATGGCACAAAATACAACGGCCCGTGGGAAGTTCCCGACAACGTCCGAAAACTCAACGGGGTGATGCGCTACAGCCAGGGCACCGCGACCGACGGTTTTACGCTGACCGGCATGGCCTACTCCAACGGCTGGAATTCGACCGACCAGGTCGCCCAGCGCGCCATCGATCAAGGTATCATCAGCCGCTTCGGTACGCTCGATCCGACCGACGGCGGCACCTCCAGCCGCTTCAGCCTGTCGAGCAACTTTGCGCAGTCGAGCGAGTACGGCCAGACCAAAGTCAGCACGTATGTCATCCGCTCTGACCTGCAGCTCTTCAACAATTTCACCTACTTCCTCGACAACCCCGTCAACGGCGATCAGTTCTATCAGCTCGATCGCCGCACCCTCAGTGGCTTCGATGCGCGCCACGCCTTCGACTGGCGATTCGCCGGCCTAGAGACGCAAACGCGTGTCGGCGTGCAGAGTCGCTATGACGACATCCATGTCGGCCTGTTCAAGACCGAACAGCGCGCGGTGCTGTCTACCGTGCGCGATGACCGCGTGCAGGAGGGCAATGTCGGCATCTGGGTTGACAGCACCACGCGCTGGACCGACTGGCTGCGCACGACTGTCGGCCTGCGCGAGGATATTTTTTCCGGCCGCGTGTTGAGTGACACGCCGGAAAATTCCGGCAATGCGCAGGCGTCAATGACGAGCCCGAAGGCCGGCATCGTGCTCGGGCCCTGGTTCAAGACCGAATTCTACGGCAATGCCGGCTACGGCCTGCACAGCAACGATATCCGCGGCGCGACCATCACGGTCGATCCCAACGACAAGGTGACGCCGCTTGACCGCGTGCCGCTGCTGGTCCGTTCGCGCGGCGCGGAAGTTGGCGTACGCACCAAGGTGATCGAGGGGCTCACGACATCGCTTGCCGTGTTCGTGCTCGATTTCGATTCGGAGCTGCTGTTCGTCGGCGATGCCGGCACCACCGAGCCGAGCCGGCCGAGCCGCCGCGTCGGCGTCGAATGGACCAATAAATACAAGCCGGTGCCATGGCTGACGTTCGATCTCGACGTCGCCTATACCCGCGCGCGCTTCACCGATTTCGATCCCGTTGGCGATCGTATTCCCGGCGCGCCGTCGTGGGTGGGAAGTGCTGCGGTCACCTTTGGCAACGAGACCGGCTGGTTCGGCGCGCTGAAGGCACGCTATTTCGGCCCGCGGCCGCTGATCGAGGACGACAGCGTCCGCTCGCTGTCCTCGCTGATCTTCAACGCGCGCGCCGGTTATCGCTTCGACAACGGCATCCGGCTGCAGCTCGACGTGCTCAACCTCTTCAACGCGGAGACCAACCAGATCGAATATTATTATCTGTCGCGCCTGCCGGGTGAGCCGATCGGCGGCGTCGCCGACCGTCACGTCCATCCCGCCGAACCCCGCGCGGTGCGGTTGACGCTGGCGGTGCGGTTCTAAATGCGGCGTCCGAGGCCAGATTCTTGGTACCCGTCGTTGTGCGACGGCTGCCTGCAAGCCAGCCAATCTCCGCCGCAGATTCGTTGCCGGCCGAGGCTGCACGAAGCTTGGTTCGACGCCGGTCACGATCGCAAGGTCGAGCCAATCAACGATTGACTGCGCATTGCGAGGTCGTGGGGGTGATCGTCGAAATGCACGCTCGCCACCGCCATGCCGAACTTGCCCTTATGCTGCGTCGTCGATAGGAAAACAGCGGTTCCCCGGTAGTGGATAATTCAGTGTAGCGCTCTCCCGCTACCTTGTATTCCTCACTGCGAACGGCTTTGGGGGAATGGGTCTCCTCCAATCAGGGCAGTAAGCTTGCCTTATACCGCACCCGTATCCCATATTTGCGACGCGACGTTCTCAGCGGTGAGACGCGCTCGCTGCGTGTCGACGCGGGCGGAACTCTATGCCACGATCGGACTGCACGATTACGAGGCGCTCGATGCATCGATCGTTCAGACCATCATACCGGAAGGAATGCCTCAACGGAGATCGTCAGCGAATTGATACGATCCTTCGCCGCGGATCTGTTGCGCATCCATCCGACAAGTTGGTCGAACGTTCATTCGCATCGGTGTTCTCGCGCCTGTGACATGCTCGATGTCGCCTACGATCGAGGAGATCGCGATCAACGACTTTTCGGATCGCTTACTTGCTCAGATGAACTAATGTTCGAACATTTCATCGGAGCACGCATAGCGCCCTGAAAATAAAGGAAAATCTGGCGCACCCGACACGATTCGAGCCTGTGACCTTTGCCTTCGGAGGGCAACGGTCCATGCCGATCAATCGGGAAACATCGCGTTCCACCAGTGGCGAGATTGGAACGAGGTGACGAAACAGAAGCTAGCATCCCGCGCTTGCTTCGCTCTGGGTTTGACGAGGAACTTCCATAAGTGGCTTACCTCTGCAACTTACGCATATGGTGACGCTGTCGCGATGTGCTTGCGCGGCCCGTTGAACGGACCATCAAGAAAAAATGCGAGATACTCGGCAACCAGCCCGAGTTCCTCATTTTCTTTGCCGGCGGGCGCTCGTGTGAAAATCTCCAAGGCGAGGGCGAGCAAGCGGTCAAACGGGCGAGGGTGGATGACGAAGCGCGGAGAGAGCGCATAGCCAAAGTTCGTTGCCATCGCAGCGAAGATCGCACGTTGAACGTGACCGTTGCCGTCCAGGAAAGGATGGATTTTTCCAAACCAGCAGAACGTATATGTCAACGCGACGAGCTTGCCGTAATCATCCGCGCCGCCTTCCCCGAGCAGCGCATGGGTGTTCTTTAGTAGTTCGACCATTCGCCGCGGCACCTCGCCAGGAAGACAGAATTCATACTCTGTCCCAAGATCGAGCTGGCTCGGTGCCGACATTCTCCGCTCCGCGACCGCGGTGCCCGGCGTACCCCGATAGGTGCCGGCATAATCGGCGTGAGCCGTCGGCGCGAATGGCGCGAAGAGTTCGCGGTGCAGGTCTCGCGGATCGGCCAGGATGACCTGTCGTCGGCCCGCATCTGCGACGATCTCGGTCAGAAGCTCGCCGCATCGCGCAGTCATTACGCTATCGTAATCGCTTGCAGTATGCGCTTGCCAACGCGGTGTCGTCGTCATTGGGCCCCCACAGCGGTCCTGCGGCCAGAATGTCGATTGACTCGCGGGCAGGCCATCATTGTCATGCGCGTCGCACCATCCGTTCGACGCGCAAGCGCTGATAGCCGTGCGCGTGCACCTCTTGACGAAGTTGCTTCAAGTCGCGAACCCCGAATGCTACGGCGGCCTTAAGCGGGCTCGCGAAAGTTGCGTAGTAGCTCCAGCGCGCGTCGACGGGGAGTGTCGCATTCTGCCGCCGATCCGTGATGGCGATGTCACGAGGATCGCTGGTGTTCCGAAAGGCGTGGAAGGTGAACCAGTCTGGCCGGCGGTAGCGCGCGGCCTTCATGAAGGGGACCGACTGCACCTTCACGTCGCTTTGGTCCAGTAGCCAATCGCGCTGCTCCAGGATCTGCCGGACCATATGACCGATCATCTGCTTGACGCGATCGGCCAGCACCCCTTCGCGGAACTCCTGTAGGAGTTGCTCCTCGATGCCCTCAACGGCCGGCTTTCCCAGTTCGGAGGCCGTCTCCAGTCGAGCGATCATGTCAGGCCGGATCAGAAACGCCCAGAGGCGCTGGCCAATTTCGGACACATAAAGAGATCCGAACTTCTCAGGATTGTAGGCGAGCATAACCGGTCCTCCTTTACCGGGCAAATAAGGCCGGTTATAAGTACTTGTCAATGGCCAGGCGTCGTGGCCCTGCGTCGGCCCTGGTTCGATCGAGAAGAGGCAGTTGTGGATTTCGACGATCTAGTCACGGCTTTGAAGCCGCCGCCGAACCGCATTGGAAAGTCCGACGGCGAGCACGAGCATCATCTCTACGAGGGTGCGGTGATGGTCGCGTATGCGATGCACTTGCTGCGCACGCAGGGCACTCGGCAGGTCCGCATCCACCCTGACGGTGAGCACGGTAAGCAGTTCGATTTCGCGGGCTGGCTGGCCCGGAGAGGCTTCGTCAAATGCTCCAGCATAGGCAGCACAGCCTATGGTGGCGACTATCGGAACGAGGTGGGTCAGGCGATCACGGTTAATCCCAAGTCGGGGGTTGGCGATGTCGTCGCGGAGATTGGCAACGAGACCCTCTCTGCGGAGTGCAAAGGCGGGATCATCAACACACGCCATGCCGGCCAGGTGTCACGGCTCTATAGGGGTCTGTGCGAGACGGTGGGCCTGCTCATGGCGACACCATCGCAAGGCCGTCAAGTCGCGGTCGTGCCGTTGACGGAAAGCACACTGCGGCTGGCGGAGCGACTGGCGCCGCGCTGTGCTCTTGCGGGCATAGAGATCGCACTAGTCGGTTGTCGTGGTGAAGTGAGGGATGTGCAGTCAAATCGTGCTGCAGGCTGAAATGCGAACTCTGGCGCGGCGAGCGACGCGGCCGGATATGACCGGAAAGAGGGAAGAATAATGAGGCGCGTGCTGACGGTCGGGGTCACCTACACGGACGAGAAGATCGAGGGGGTCGAAATCGAAAACCTCGGGCTGTGTCAGCCGAGCGTGAATCAGGCGCGGGCCGCTTTTCCGCTCTACGAATACGATACGATCATCATCAATCCGCAGAGCTACACCCACTTCCTGCTCGGCGCCGCGGGTGAGTTCTCCGACGATCCCCGTGAGCTCGGAAAGCTCAAGCGTCAGAATGACAGCTATGACATTGACACCGCCTTCGACGCTGAGGATCGGGAAAAGGAGATGGAGGCTGCAATCGCCGACGGTGCTACCGTTGTCTGGTGCTTGTCCGAACCGAGGCGGATGAACTTCTTCGGCTATCGCGAGACCCATCTTGGCTACGCCGCGCCGAAGATCGCGGGCTTCGTGAAACGGTCGGATCTGCTCGTGAAAAAGGGACGGCGGATGGGTAGCGTCGATCCAGACTGCCCGTTCGTGCGATATTTCGACGTGTTGTCGAAGACGGGCTGGACGGTGTGCCTGTCCGATCCGACTGAAGGTTTCGCCTCGATCGCATCGACGCCCGAGGGCTATAGCCTTGGCGGCCGTGTGAAGTTGGGAACGACGACCGGCTGGCTGTTGACGCCGCCAACGTCGCCGGAGGCCGAAAATCAACTCGTGCGTGACAGCCTGACACTCGAGAAATCAAACCCTGCGCACGAGAAGTATCACGGCATCTTCATGAGCCATACGGCTGTGGACAAGCCGTTCGTGCGCCGCTTGCGCAAGGATCTGCTGGCGCATGGCGTACCACGGGTGTGGCTGGATGAAGCGGAGATCGATATCGGCGACTCCCTCATCGCCAAGATCGAAGAAGGCATGAAGCTCAGCCGGTACATTGCCGTTGTGATGTCGCAGAAATCGATCGGCGCGCCTTGGGTGAAGAAGGAGCTCGACGTGGCGATGAACCGGGAAATCGCCAGTGGCGAGGTTGTTGTGCTTCCGCTGCTTTACGAGAAATGCGATCTACCGGAGTTTCTGAAGGGCAAGCTCTATGCCGACTTCTCGAACCCCGAGGACTATGAGCCAGTGCTGGCCAAGCTGCTGCGCCGGCTGCGGATCGCGTGATGTGCGACGCGATGGCAGGCCCTGGTGAAGCCATGCTGGACGCGATGGCAGAGCTGTGGCGGCTGCATCCGCCCGGGCCAGACAATATCCTCGCTGAGCCGGCCTTCATCCGGCTGCGGGAGACCTGCCGCGATGGCTATCGCAACGCGGGCAAGAAGGGGCCGAACTTCGCGTTAGCCACAGCGCTGCGGGCGTTGGGTCTGCCGTGCCAGCTCCGTCGTGAAGCCGCGCGCCTTGCTTCTCCGGTCGAGGAAGCGGCAAGGGAGTTGGACGTGGCGCTTCGCGCAACGCATGGGCGGCGCGTGCATCTCGCCCCGCTGGATCTCGGCGAGGATATTCCGCAAGTTCAGTTCGGTTCGGCTCGCGTGTGCCGCTTCAAGCCCGAGGAATTGCGCGCACAGATCGACGAGACCCGCTTGAAGCGGATGTTCCAGCATCCGGATTTTGATGCCGAGCGGTTCTCGGAATTCCATTGGCTGGTCGTCGAAGAGATCGTGACCTTTGACAGGGAGCCTGAGGCGCGCGCTGTACCGGGACTGTTCGCTGACCTGCGGCAGGACTTCGGACGGATCGAGCCGCATAAGGGACGCTTCCCGGGCGCCGTTGAGGACGCGCTCTTCTTTCTTCTACTGGCTCCATGGGAGAGCTGGTCGACCGTGCTGGAGGTCGATTGGCGCGGCTTCCGTGTGCCGTGGGTTTATACCGTCGATAGCGACCTGTTCGTGCGGCCGAGCTCGCCACCGTCGCCCGACAGCCTGAGCTGGGAGGATCGTGTTTACGACGACGGCGAGGGAGGGACCTACGAAGAAGAACGGCCCTTGCCATTCCCGTTGAAAGACGAAGCCAAGACGGAGCTGATGCCCTGGGATCAAAGTCGATGGGCCATCGTCGAGCAGGCGACGCGGTCGGTCCTGTTCGAAACGCCGATCGCGCACTTTCTGGTTCGCGCATTTCTGGCAGACGGCGTCGACGAGTTCCTCGCACATATTACCACCATCGAGGCGGCGCTGGGTTTGCGCGCCGACTATCAGAAGAGCTTCCGGATCGCGCCGGATCGGCACAAGGGAATGCGGGCCACGAACAGAATGCGTGGCCGGGTAGCCGGACTGTTGGGCGACAGGCGCTTTGCCGACCAGTACGAACAGCTGTTCAACGTGAGGAGTGCGTTCCTCCATGGCCGTGCGATGATCGCGATCTCGACGGATGAACGCGTAATGGCTCGATCATTGGCCCGACAGGTCGTTGAAGCTCTAATCCTCGCGACACAAGCCGGACCCATCGCGTCGCGAGAGGACTTTCTCGACAGCTTACTTGATAGAGGCAAGCCGCTGATCTAGCCAAGCCGAGATGTTACGGCCAGGCACGATGTCGCTGACGTAACTTTTGGTCAGGAGCGGCGGACCAAGTTCTTGATCCAGGCCATCGTGGTCTCGATGGCCCATTCCGTTTGATGGGACGTCAAAGCAGGCGGAGGTTGGCTGCCGGCGCCATGGCCGTGTGGATTGCGCACATGGGTGAAGTAGGCCTTCAACATGTCGCCCTCCCACGGAGCGAGAAACCGTCCGTTCTGTTGACTAACGAGATTGTCGATGTAGTTGGCAGCGCCGCGCTCGCGGCCGGTCGACCAGCCTTTGTCGTCAGATATGATCTTGATTGTGCTTTCGAGCGCCTTGGCCGCGTGGAAAGCTGCATCGTTGTGCTGACCGTCAGCGTGCTCGATCGCCTCCTTTAACTCTTGATCGACGTTTGCCCATTTCGCGTCACGCAATACAGCCCAACAGCGTTCTGCGGTGCGTGTTTCCGTGAGCTCGTCTCGCGCGGACTGCAGGAGCCCGTTGTGATAGTGCAGCTCCATGCGGGCATACCGGAGGCGGCTATTCAACTCATCCACAGCGCGCGCGACGACGCGCATCGCCTTGGGGGCGGTAGCGTTGATTTCGCGAGCGCGCTCCTCTGCCGAACGAAATAGCAATTCAATCAGGCTGAGGCGCATCTTCAAGAATGTGTCGGCGGTCCCGTGGCGATCCTTCCAAAGATCATAAGTTTCGGTCAGGAATTCCCCACAGACGGCGTCCCAGGATTGCGCGTCATAGAGACGTCCGCGGCCCGTTTCCCGCGCGAGTTCATCGTGCGCGCGCCTGAAGAAGTCCGCATCGAGGTGTAGCGGCTCCACAAGGTCGTTGAAGATGATGTGAGCAGCCTGAACGAAAAGCTGGTGGATCGCAGGGGTAGGGCGGTCAGCCCAATAGATTTGCTGCGGATAACGGCGGAGGAACAGGTCGTGTATCATGATGACTTGCTTTCAAGCGCTGTGGGCCGGGCGATGTATTGCAACTCAATCGATGGACATCGCGCGGCCTAACTTAGATTCAGCGGACTGCTGCTGCTTCATGTGCTGCCAATGATGCGTCGTTCCTCCCCGAGCGGAATGATCCAGCCGCCGGCACGGTCGGGCCGGGCAAACTCATCCGGGCTCACCGTATCGGCGATGCGGTTGCGTACAGCTTGCGGCTCGGCATCGATCGCTGCGCGAATGAGATCACGCTCGATCCCGACGAAGACTGGCCGCAGGTGGAGGCGAGCAAGCGCTTCCTGGTCGGCGGGAGCGACGTCGGCGTCGACGACCGGGCCCGCGCGCGTGACGATCCCACCGATCAGCCCGCCCGTGGAGCTCGCTTTCTCCAGCTCCCTTACCGGGGCTGCATCCAGCAGCGTCCGGGCGTGGTTGAGATCGTCTTGGAGCCTTCGCGCAAACGGCTGATGAGTGAGACGGTGGAGCGCGCCCGACAGTTCGGCATGGCCGAGTGGCTTGATTAAGTTGGCGATATGCAGGCGAAGGAGCCCGATGAAGAGCGTATCCTTGTCTTTTGGGTCGATGGGATCGCCTTCGTCGACGGGATCGCGGACCGAGAGATAAGCGTCGGCCGGTCCGGCCGCAACCATTCCCCAGCGCGTTGCGATCGCAATGCGTTTCACGGTAACTTTGCGGTCTTGGGCGGTCACGTCTATTCGTCCAGCTTGCGCCCACGCGCGGTCGAGCGCCTTTGCCGGGCCCCCTACATCGTGACAGCCTTTTGCCTCGGCGACCGTCAAGGAGGACAGGTCGGAGGCGCAAGCGACCCAGTCGGGCAGGTCGCCGCGGGAAAGGCGCTTGACCTTGATCTTTCGGCGACGATCCAGGTCGATGATCCGACTGCCGAGATGGGCGAAAATCGAGAGATTGAAGTAGCGCTCCAGGTAAGCGCGTGCGACGAAGCGTCCAAACAAACCGGATAGGGCGACTTTGACTTCTCGTGCTTGTCCGAGCGGCTCTTTGAAGATGAACGGCGTTCCCGCACCGGTTGGCGTCAACAGCGCATCCAGGATGGACCACGCACCATAAGCAGCACCGGGCGTCTGCAAGACCTCACGAATACCAGCGTCCTCGATGTCCGAGACTTCGAGATCGACGGTCGGGCCGGCAACTGGGCTCGCCGCTGGCGGATCGAAGCTGTGAAGGAGCGTTCTGGTCACAGCGCCAGCGCTCGCCGGAGATCGTCGTGATCAAACGCACTTGCCATGCGGTTGATCTCAGCCGACCGCGCGCCGACCGCCTTGGCGATGTTCCGCCATGTGGCGCTGACCGTCGCGACCTCCTTAATGATCGCGCGAGCCTGCGCCAGCGTCAGCCCAAAGTACTCCGACGCTGCCTCAAGCAGATCGAGCGAGCAGGTGCCTTCGTCGAGATCGATGTTCGTGGTCAGCACGCGCGCCTTCACGTCAGTTGGCACGGGATTGAGGTCATAGGCTGGAGACAGCGACCATCCAGCCTTTCCCAGCCATAGGAAGCCGTGGTTGCGCAGGTGGTCGTCGACATTGGAGATCAGCACATTGAAGACGACGCGCCGATAGAGGGCATGGGCGTCGGTCTTTCCCTGCGCACCGTGCTGCGCGAGAGCGTCGACAATCTCGGGATAGCTGCCGCGCTCACCATCCTTGGCGCCCATCATCGCCATCGCTGACAAGAAGGGGATGCGGGTCGCGCCGGCGCGATCGAAGCGCCTTGATAGCATGACCGCCTTGCCGGCCACTTCGATGAGTTCGTGTTGCGGGGTGGCGATGCCGGCTTGGCCGGCCAGCCGCAGCGCGATCTCTTCCCAGGTCTCGATGCTGTAGTCGTCGGTCTCCTTCGGAAACTTGGCGATGGAGAGGTTGCCATGCTGGTCGATGACCGACGCCTTCGGCCGCGCGCCACCGAGGGACGAACCGGGCGCGAAGATGAGCTGAAGGTCTTCCTCCGTTTCCTCGTCCCGGAGAATGCGCTCGGTAATCTGGAGCAGCCGGCCGAGTTCGATCAGGGCCGGTACGCTGGCGCGGATCGGTGCCTGGAAAGCTTGTTCGCCGACCCAGCGGAACCGGAGTGCGCCAAGCCGCGTCTCATCGGCGACGCCGAGCAGATAGTCGCTCTCTGCAAGCGTGCGAACGGCGCGACCTTCGCGGTCGGCGAAGCGGCGTTCGGCGCGCTGCATGAGACGGCGGCCCCAGGTATCGGGCGCAGAGTCGCCGATGGAGCCAAAAGTCGCGAGGCCGGCAGGGGGAGCGAAGGCGCCGCGCGTCAGGGCGAGGGCAGGCTCCAGTGAGAACCGGTCGGCGTCCTCGAGCCATGCGCCGTCATACTCGAAAAGAATGGTCTCCGCGCCGCGAACGCGATTGCTCCTCGCCAGTCCGATAGGACGCGTGCGGCCACCCAGATCGATATGCACTTCGAAGTCAGCCATCGCGTGAGGCTCCGGTCTTGCGTTTGAGGTGGACATGCTTTGGCAATTCGGCGGTGGCCAGCGCCTGTCCGACGCTGTCGTTGCTGATGTCGGCGATCTTGCCCAGACCGTCGAGCAGACCGAGCGCCTGAAGGACGCCGGCATAGATGCCAATGCTGACGTTGGTGTCGCCGGCCTCAACTCTTTGCAGGGTCGAGCGGGACGTGAACGCGCGCTCGGCCACGACCGCCATCGGCAGCCGCCGACGCCGACGGGCATCGTGGATATCGGCGCCGAGCTTACGCAGGGCCCGCCGAACGGCGGCGGGAGGGTTGTGGGGGGTCGGCATTTGGCACCTTCGCGCTACAGATTTGGCAATTATGTAGCACAAAGCTTACAATTTTCCTAGAGAACCGCGAGGTTAACGATATCCTAATGCGGCCCATCCAGCTCTCCGTCCTCGGCCGGTGTTGGGAATTTGGGGATAAATCGCCGGCCCTTGACAACAAACGGCGCCCTCCCCATCTTCACTGAACTCAGTGAGGATGGAAAAGTGAAGTTGTCGATTCTTGCGCTGGCCGGCGGCCAGCCTGTGCTCAGCGGCGTGCAAGCCGGCCGCCAGCTCCTCGGAAAGCTGGTAGCCGCCGCGCGTCCGCCTGCCGAGCCGGAGCCTGCCTATTTGGACTTCGATGGCGTCACCGTTGCGACCGCCTCTTTCCTGCGCGAGGGCGTGATCGCTTTCCGCGATCATGCGCGCGCCACCTTGCCCGAACTCTACCCGGTCATCGCCAACGCCTCTCCGGCGGTGACCGAAGAGCTCGAATTTTTTCTGCGGCATCGCAAGGATGCGATGTGGATCTGCGGTCTGACGCCGACGGGCGAGGTCCGCGATCCCAAGATTCTGGGCGAGCTCGACGACGCGCATCGTTCGACCTTCGATCTCGTCGCGCGCCTGGGTACGGCAAGCGCGCCGCGTCTCGCGGCGCAGAGCCAAGAGGGCTTGGCGCCGACGGCCTGGAACAACCGTCTATCCAGTCTGGCGGCGCGTGGCCTTCTGATCGAGCGCCGGTCGGGGAAAACCAAAACCTTTGCACCTGTCTTGGAGGTCGCGTGATGGGAATCGAATTCATCCGCAATGCCAGCGGCAAGCCCTACACCAAGCGTTGGGCGAGGGGCATCGACCGCATCAAGGCGCCGACCTTGATGGACGTCAGCATCTCCGAGGAGAGCCGGACGCTCATGGCGAAGCTGACCGCGAAGGGAGCGGCATGTCAGGGCGCCACGGTGCTGATCCAGTCGAAGGGGCCCGATCTGGTCGTGTTCGACGGTCTTCGGCAGGTGGCCAGTATCACCAACGCGCCGCTCTCCGTGCGGGCCGCCGTTGATGCGCGACAGGGCATGGCTCCAGCCGTCGTCGAGCGCGTCGGGATCCTCGGAGCGACTGCGGAGATCAAGCTGAAATGACCCGCCGCGCCCCGCAGGAACCCACACGCGACTTCAAGCCCTCCCATCGGCTTCGCGACGACGCCGCGCTCTATGCGCCGTCGCTTGGCTGCGCCGGCTGTCCCGACTTCAAGACCTGCGGAGGCCTTCACACCGATGCTGGTGTGTTCGACTGCAACGATTTCTGTTCGTGCGAGGATCGTGCCGCCTGCGACTCCGTTTGCCGCAACAAGCCCGACCAGTTCTTCGAGCGCTACCTTGAGATCGGCGGCTTCGAGCTGGAGTCGACGCCCCGGGTTGACGCTCTTGCGACTCCGGAGCTGCCGACCGTCATCCCGCTCATCGGGCATAAATACAGCCGCAAGGCGGTCTTGAACGAACCGGTGATCGCTGTTCCCTTGTATGAGCTCTTCCACATGCGAAGCGGTCAGCCGCATGTTCGTACCCGCGCTGAGCTCGCCGAGCGCTTCCGCATCCCCGAAACCGCGACAGTCATCGCCTCCGGGGTCGATCGGGACGCCAAGCTCGAGGCCTGGTGGGCCTTTGCCGATCGCGCGTTGATCATGTCGGCGCTGCGCGATCTTGGAATCGCGCTCGTCACCGTGCCGAATTTCAGCCTGTTCTTGAACGTGCCGCGGCCTGACAATCTGCACAGCATGAAGCGCATCGCGCTGGGCTGGATCGAGTTGATGGCGGCGGGGATTCCGGCGGCGCTGCACCTCAACGCGAGGACCGACCAAGACTATGCGCGCTGGATGCGTTTCGTGCGAGAGCGCCCGGAAGTCGAGGTCGTTGCTTTTGAGTTCCGCACCGGCGCCGGCGTGCCGAGCCGGATCGACTGGCACGTCGACCGTCTCTGCCGGATCGCTGACGCAGCGAGACGCCCACTTACGCTTGTGGTGCGCGGCGGCGCCCAGGTTCTCCACCGCCTCAAGCGCCACTTCGCCCAGGTCGTCCTAGTCGAGACGGATGCCTTCGCCCGCACCCTCAAGCGCCGCCGGGCGGAATTCACTGAAGCCGGCCGCCTGCGTTGGCCGCGGATATCTACTCCAAAGGGGGCGCCGATCGACGACCTGCTCGCCCACAACATCGTGACCAAGCGCACGGCCCTGCTGCTCTCCGACTTCGCGCCGGTGGAGCGGTCAGAGCGTTCGGCCCGGAACACTCGCCGGTCGGCACAACACGCTGACGGTCAAGCCGGCCAGGGGAGCTTTCTGGCGGAGCTGGACGCGACCTTGGAGGCTCGGGCTGTGGCCACGGATCTCGAGCGCGTGATCGTCGCTGCGAAAACGTAAATCGCCGTCATGGTTGGCCAGCGCGCGAAACATCTGCCCCATCCCGAAGCCGCATCCGCTGTCGCGGCCGAAACGGGATTCGCCGTCGGCCACCGCCACCTTCAGGGCCATGCCGGCGTCCTCGATGCCTGCATAATCCGCATGCGAGCGCAGGCTCGCGAGCACGCCGATGCCGTTATCGCTGATGACGACTTCGAACGTGCCCGGCCGCGCGGCGAACGCGACAAGGCCTGTGCGGGCCGCTTCGCTGTGGCGGAAGACATTGTCCTGGAGCTCGCCGAGGGCGCCGACAATCTCGGCCGCGATCTGCGCTGGGAAGCCGGCGGCGAGGGCAGCCTGATCGGCCCGGCTCGCCCAAAGCTGCCACAGATCCGATCGTTCGCCATCCGCCCCGAGCCGCTGAAGCGGGAAGACGCCGGCCTGCGCGTTCTTTTCGGTACCGGTCACCGCGTCGCCATCGAGCGCGGCCTCAATTGTCGCGACGAACGGCGCTTCGAGCACCACAGAGGAAAAGGCTTCTGGGTATCGCAGTCGCGCGCGGACCAGTTCGACCAGCGGCCCGATCTGTCCCGACCGCTGCACGCGGATGGGACCAAGACTGCCCAAGCCGCCGCTCTGGGCAGCAAAGAGCAGTTCGTCGGCGGCATCGAAGTCGCCGGTAAGCCTCTCCCCCGGTATTTCTCCTTCCGGTTCCATCGCCCCCGATCTCGCCCACCACCAGCCCCGGCGGGGTGTCATCCTGGCTACGCACGCGGTCCACAACCGCCCTGATAGCAGATGACGGCCGTTTTCGCCTCCTGATTGTGCGTTCCCGAGACGTAATGGATCGCGGGCCCGCTCGAAGACTGTGGATTACCTATGTATCTCGAACGGCTTCTGCTGACGAATTTTCGGTGCTTTGGACCGCAGACGACGACCATCGACATGGCGCGAGGTCTGACGGCGTTCGTGGGGGTCAACGGTTCGGGCAAGACCGCGGTGATGCAAGCCATGCTGCGGCTGTTCGGAGTCACGACCGAGCACCGACGATTGCGCCGGCAGGATTTCCACGTGCCTAGCGCCGAAGCCGGTGCACCGCTCGAACGAGAGTTCGTGGTCGAGGCCATCCTGGCTTTTCCGGAGCTCGACGGTGCAGGCGGCCATGCTGCGGTGCCAGAGTTCTTTCATCAAATGGCCTGCGAGGAAGACGGGCGGTTGAAATGCCGGCTGAGGCTCGAAGGCCGCTGGACCGACGACGGCTCGCTCGAAGGCGTGATCGAACAAAAGTACCAGGCCATCCGCGCGATCGGCAATTTCCAGGACGGGGATCGCTCGGACCTCCGGCCGACCGACCGCGCCCGCATCCAGATGATCTACGTCCCCGCGAGCCGGGATGGCTCCTCTCAGGTGAGTGCTTTCCTGCGCGGTCGCCTGTGGCGCGCGATCACTTGGTCTCAGGGTATGAAGGATGTCTTTCTGGACGCGGGCGGACGCCTCAATGCCACCTTTAGCGCCGAGGCGGCCGTCGATCTCGTGTCCACGGCTGTGGAGCGGCGCTGGCAGCAGGTGCACAGCGCTGGCACCGACACAAAGCCGGTGTTCCGGCCTGTTGACCTCCGTTTCCAAGAGTTCATCCGCAAGGTCGAGGTGGTGTTTCATCCCGACGAGGAAGGACGCGACCGCGGGCTGGAGGATCTGAGCGACGGCCAACGTTCGTTGTTCCATCTCGCGATGACCGCCGCGACCCTCGACGTCGAAGGCCGCATCGCCGACGGCTCCGCCGGCGCTGCATTCCAGGCCGCCAGCATCCCGTTGCCGACCCTGACCCTCATCGCGGTCGAAGAACCCGAGAACAATCTCGCACCCTTCTATCTGTCGCGCATCGTGCGCCAGATCGAGGAGCTGACCACTGCCGGGCGGGCGCAGGCCTTCATCTCGAGCCATTCGGCGAGCATCCTCGCCCGCGTTGATCCGGGCCAAGTCCGGCACTTCCGGCTCGAGCCCGCCGATCGAACTGCGCGCGTGAGGGGCATTCGCCTGCCCGAGAATGACGAAGACGCGGCCAAATTCGTGCGGGAAGCGGTCCGCACGTACCCCGAGCTCTATTTCGCGCGGTTCGTCATTCTTGGCGAAGGCGCGTCGGAGGAGGTGGTATTGCCGCGCCTCGCCGAGGCGCTGGACCTTCCGATCGACCGCTCGTTCGTCGCGATGGTGCCGCTCGGCGGCCGCCACGTGAATCACCTCTGGCGATTGCTGAGCGATCTCGCCATTCCCTACGCCACGCTCCTCGATCTCGATTGGGGGCGTGACGGTGGTGGTTGGGGTCGGATCAAGACGAGCTGCGAGCAGCTGCTGGCGGTTGGCCGCACCTCAACTGAAGTGTTTGGCGCCGAACTCGGGACAGCCCAGATCGCTGCGCGCCTTGCCGAGCTCGCGGCGCGCGATCCGCGTGACACCGCTGGCATGACGCAATCCATTGCTGCGTTTCGGTCTTTCGGTGTCTTTTTTTCTGCGCCGCTCGATCTCGATTATTCGATGCTCACGGCGTTTTTTGCGGCCTACCAGCAACTGGAGCCCGGCATGCGCGGACCGCGCGCCGGTGAGCCGCGGCCTGCCGTTCTCGGCGACGAGGGCCTGCCTGCGCTTTACGATGCGCAACATGATGCAGCATTGCTTTGGTATCGATATCTCTTTCTCGGCCGTGGCAAGCCCAGCACCCACGTGCGCGTTCTGGCCCGGCTCGATACGGAAACCCTGAAAGCCGGCATGCCGGAAGAGCTGAGGGCGCTTCTCAATCATGTTATTGCCGCGCTCGACGTCCCGCCGGTGAGGTGACGATGCCGCTCATTGCACCGGATGTGTGGCGGCCGCGCGGCATCGCGGATCTCGAGCCAAACGCCTGGCATGTTCTCCGCCGTCAGGGGAACACCTGCGTGGTCGCAGGCCCCGGCGCCGGCAAGACCGAGTTTCTGGCGCAGCGCGCCGCTTATCTCCTAGAGACTGGTACATGTCCAGCGCCCCATCGCGTTTTGGCCATCTCCTTCAAGACAGACGCGGCCGACAACCTCGCAACCCGTGTGCGCGAACGGTGCGAACCCGCGCAGGCCGATCGGTTCGTGTCGATGACCTTCGACGCGTTTACCAAAAGTCTCGTCGACCGCTTCTCGCTGGCGCTTCCGGCCGACTGGCGTCCCATAAAGCCCTATGAAATCGACTTCCCCAAACGCCGACAGGTCGAGGACTTTCTGACGCGCGCGCGCTTTGCTGCGCCTCAGCCGTGGCAAGCAGCGATTGCCGGCCTCGGCGTGGCCGATCTTGAATCCAAAATTATCGGCTCCTTTCGCCTGCCGCTTGGAGCCATAGCGCCTGCGACCGCGATCGAGTTTGTAGTCCAGCGCTGGTGGGCCGAACTGCTGCGCCGACCCGGCCAGTCTCTCCTGACGTTCATCATGCTCAACCGCCTGGCGGAATTGCTCCTGCGCGCCCGACCGCAGATCGCGCGCGCCTTGCACGCGACCTATCCGTTTGTGTTCGTCGACGAGTTTCAGGACACGACTCACGCGCAGTACGACTTTCTACTCTCCGCATTTGGCGATCCGCGCATCACAGTAACGGCGGTTGGCGACGATAAGCAGCGCATCATGGTGTGGGCGGGCGCGCGCACTGATGCGTTCGACCGGTTCGAGGCGGAATTCGCCGCCCAGCGTGTGCCACTGCTGTTTAATTTCCGATCATCGCCGGATCTCGTGCGCATTCAGCACGTCGTGGCGCAGGCGCTCGACGCAGCCGCGATCCCAACGGTCTCCCAATCCGGCCGGCTCGTGGATGGCGACGTCGCTCAGGTCTGGACATGCCCCACCGCGGCCGGAGAGGCGCAGCACCTGGCGCGGTGGTTGGCGCAGGACATGGCGGTACGCGGAACGCGGCCTCGCGACTACGCCATCCTCGTGCGGCAGACCGCGGATCGGTTCGAGGAGCAGCTTGCGCCTGCGTTGGCGGCATTCAACCTTCGTCTGCGAAACGAAAGCCGCGCGCTTGGTCGGACCACGTTGCAGGATCTCCTTGTGGACACCTACGTCGGGATTGCCCAAGCCTTGCTGCGCCTTGGCGCTGTCCGTCGCGCGCACGAGTCTTGGCAATTGGCGTCGGATGCCGTGCTCCGGCTGCGCGACGTTGACCCCGATGATGAACTCGCTTGTCTGCGCGCGGAGGAAGGCTTGAGCGTGTTTCTGCAGGGCTTGCGCGCCACTATGGCGGCAGCGCCGCCCTCAACGGCAGCGGCGGAGGCGCTTGCGGATCAGGTGCTGGCCTTCATCGATCCGCTCGCCCTTGCTCGGTCCTTTTCGGAATATGCGACAGGTGAAGCGCTCGACATCGCGCTCGAAGCCTTTCGTCTGCACCTCGCTGCGTGTGCAGACGGCAGCCCCGATTGGCCGACTTGCCTCGATCGTTTCGCGGGCGTTGATCAAGTGCCCCTGATGACCGTGCACAAGAGCAAGGGTCTCGAGTACGACACCATTCTCTTCGTCGGTCTTGATGATGCAACGTGGTGGAGCCACAGCGCCGGCAATCCGGAGGGAATCGCCACCTTCTTTGTGGCCCTGTCGCGCGCCAAGCAGCGCGCAGTCTTTACCTTCTGCCGCGAGCGCGGCCAACGTACCCGCGTCGCCGACCTCTATGCCTTGCTGACCGCGGCTGGCGTTCCGGAGGTTGCATGCTGACTCCGGGAAACAACGCGCTCGCGCTTCGGATCGCCGAGACGCTAAAGAACCGGTGCACGCATGAGACGTTGCCCGGTGTGGCAGAGGACGTGGGGTTCGCCCTTGGCGAGGCGACCTCCAAGCGCGACCGCGCGCTTGCGGGGCTCAAGACCGCAGACCGCAAAACCCTCGGCGCGATTGCTGAGCGCGTTGGCCGCCGGTTCACCGACTTCGATCTGGAAGAAACCGGGTGCCTGGTTCTTGAGGAGGGAGAGCCGCCGATCAGCGAGATTACGCGGCGCGACATTGCGAAGGCGTTCGGGCACGATCTCGCCGGCGAGCGCGCCATCGACGAAGTGCTCAGACCGTTGTGGCCGATCGACAACATGGGCGACGTCTTCCTTTCCAGCCGCTCGCTCGCGCAGCAGATTGTTCAGCATATGATCCTCAATCCGACGGACTGGGATGCCGAGCATCTGTTCGCCGAACTGGACGCATTTACCTGCTCGCGCTCGCGCTTCGCGCGGCTTCTCGAAGTGGTGATGCACCCGCTTGCGCGCCGAGGCTCTGAGGCCCAACGCCTCGCGAGTGAGCTGAATGAGATCCTTCGGCGCGATGGCTACAAACTTGAAACGACAAGCGAGGCCTCCGGTTATCCGATCTATGCTCTGTCGCGCCTTCACCGTGGGGTCGCGGGTGCGCCAAAGAACTTGATCTTCGCCTCGACGGGACCGAAGCCTGAGCTGGGTTTCGCCGACGCTGTCAACAACGACGTCGTCATCCTGGCCGGCGCCGAGCACTGCCTGATCTACGATCGTTCTATACGCAGCGACGGCCTTCTCTGGTCAGAGCTCGTTGGCTGGTGGGGCGAGCAGCATCCTGATGAGGGCGACCCCGCCAAATCACTCGGATTACGCCTGCGCGCTTCGCTGTCCTCATTGGCCGAGCAGGGGCTCTTCGACACCTACTTCCGCCGTTATCGACCAATGCTGCAGTCGGCTCTGCCTGCGCTCATCCCGCAAGTTTATCTCCATTACGATCCGGCTGTGGTGCGCACGTTGAAGCACCGAGCGTCCTTCCCACGACAGCGCATGGACTTCCTCCTGCTGCTCCCGAACCGGGCAAGGGTGGTCATCGAAGTTGACGGCCAGCATCACTTTACTCGTAACGACAAGCCATCGCTCCCCGCTTATGCTGAGATGGTGTCCGCAGATCGGGACCTGCGGCTAGCGGGCTACGAGATCTACCGCTTTGGTGCGAACGAGCTCGTCGGCGCCGGCGCGCAAGCCTTGATCGAGCGCTTCTTCGATCGCCTATTTCACCTTCATGGAGTCGGATCTGCCGCGATCGGCGAGACGCCGCTCGAGCGATCGGAGACACCTCGCTGATGGGACAGGTCACTCAGTTTTTCCAGCCGCCACTCTATTGGCAGCAGTTCGAGGATTTGACCCAATCGGTCGTCGAGATCGTGTACGGCGTCGCAATGGCGGACAAAATCGGTCGACCCGGCCAAGCGCAAGACGGCGTCGACGTCCTCGCCGCCAGGAGCCGGGTTGGCGCGGTCGGCGTTCAATGCAAGCGGCTCGATGATTTGGATGAGAACAACAAGCCATTGCCCGGAGGCCCGATCGACCGCAAGCTGCTGCGATCAGAAGCCGAAAAGGCGCTCTGCTTCCGGCCGAAACTCGACGTTTGGTTGTTAGCGACAACTGCGAAGCGCGACGCCGCGATACAACGCCAGGCCCGACTGCTCGATGAAGAACATCGCTCGGCAGGCCACTTCCAGGTGCTGCTCTGGTTTTGGGACGACTACGTCACGTGGCTCAATGCCTATTCCGGCCTCCAGCAGCGGTATTACGACCAGATCATTGGCATTCGGAACGCGCGTGATCAGGACCGCCTGATCCTCGAGACAATTGCAACGGCCTTCCATCGCCCGGCGTTTACTGATCCGCTGGGACAGGAACATTTCGACGATTTCCTGCAGGCCTTAAAGGACACCCAGGCTGCGCTGCGGACGGGGGAGCTCGTCGACCGCCAGAGTCGTCACGTAATCCGCAAGGCCGTTGGCGCTACCTTGAGGATCCCGCTTGGAGGGCGGGTCTCAAGGACCTGGACGATGAATTGACCGAGCTACGGGGACTGCTCGTCGCCGGGATCAAGGATGGTCGCCTTGAACAACGGCGCGGATATCTCGACGTGCGAGATCATCGTTTGGCACGCGATCTTGAGCGTCGTCGCCATGACTGCCTAGCTCGGCTTAACGACTTGTTGGTTCGCGCTGCTCTGCGACCGATCTGATACGCCGTTTCAAGCAGCTTGCCGCGTGGTATCGGAATGGGCGTTGTCCGCGTGCACTTGTCTTCGCGGCTTGGCTCGCTTCCTCGTAAGCATCGCCTGTACAAAGCTGTTCCACTTCTTCATCGCGGCCCGCTTCTCCGGCATGTAATTCCAGCGGTCATAGCTTTTCGAACTGACATCCTGAAGCGTGTGATTTTGTATTCTATCTCGGATTTCTTTCGATACGCCGGCCTGGCCGGCCAGCGTTTTCCATGTTCTGCGCAGATCGCGGTTGGTGACGACCGGGATCACCTCGCGTTCGCGCTGGCGCCACGTGAACGAGTAAAGCGTGCCATGACTCACGGGCTTAGTTGGGTCAGTTGCGGATGGAAAGAACCAGCCGTGAGCATTCGGCTTGATCGATTCAATCAGTTTAGCGGCGACCTCCGGGACGGGAATGGCGTGCGGCTTGCCATTTTTTGTCTTCGACCAGTCGATGATTCGCTCTTTGGCGTCCCATTGGTCGACATGAAGGCGCGCGATTTCTTCGACACGCTGACCAGTCAGCATGAGGATGCGGACAGCGCGGGTGTAGGGTGGATGGACAGGGGCGTCGGGGTACTCGAGCCAGCGATAGAGGCGCACGAACTCCTCCTCATCCAGCCAACGTGTCCCGACTTTCTTGGGCTCTGTGGGTATTCCGGCCGCCGGATTGTATGCGAGGCGGAACCGCCGCTGAGACGTGCTCCGGTAATCGTGTTCCGCTTTCATGCCCCAGCTATATGCGGATCGGATGTAGCTACGGACATGATCCGCCATTGAACGTCTGCCACGATCATAGATCGGCCGTATGAGATCCGTGATTTCTTCCGGCTCGATCTCACGAGCCTGCCGATTGCGGCCGAGCGTGTCAGCAACTTTGTTGAGGCTCTTCTCGGCGTCCTTCCATGACGACTTGTCCGATGTCTTTAAGTAAGAGACATAGGCCTCAAAGAGATCGGCCACAGTTCCCGGACGAGTATCGCCGGCGAGCTTGATGCTCCGACCCTTCTGAATCATGTCAGCGAAGTCGCGGGCGAAAACCTCACGCGCCTTGCTGAGCGACATTGATGGATAAGAACCGAGCTTCTTCTTGAGCCGCTTCTGGTCTCGCCATTGATGCACCATCCAGTCGGCTGTCACGCGAGTAGGCATAGGCTTCATCACAAGGACTAGCCGCCCGGTGCCATGCCCTTCGCCTTCAACAAGGCTGAGCTCTTTGCCTGTCTGCTCCACCTGCTTTAGCGCGCGGCGGATTTCTCCATCAGTAAGGCTTGGCACTTGGCTCTCCCGTCGGTTTTCAGGTGGGGTCGTCAGACGGCTAGCAGGGGTCGGCAACTGGGGTCACAAGGGTCGTTGATCCCCTCGAAACCGACCCCAATATGCCATAGCGCGCCAAACTACTACAAGACAGAAAATATAATTGAATCAATGGTATTGATCGTGATCAATCGTGATTGAAATAGGCCGAGTGGGATGGTTGTGCACCAGGATGATCGCCGTCGCCGACAGCTCCAGGGCCCGCTTGATGACTTCGCGCGGATAGACCGGCGTATGGTCCACGGTGCCGGTCTGCTGCACYTCGTCCGCGATCAGCTGGTTGCGCTTGTCGARGAACAGCAGCCTCAGCTGCTCCTTTTCGGCGAAGGCCATGCTGGTCCGGCAATAAGTGATCACCTCCTGCCAGGACGACAGCGCGTGCTTGTGCTTCACCTCGCCTTTGGCGATGCGGTGCGCGGCGGCGGCGATCAGCTTGAGCTGGGTGATCGAGGCCTCGCCGATGCCGTCGATCTCGCGCAGCCGCGGCTCCGGTGCGTGGATCACTTCGGCAAACGAGCCGAACATCTTGAGCAGGGCCTTGGCCAGCGGCTTGAYGTCGCGCCGCGGCAGCGCCGCGAACAGCACCATCTCCAGCAGCTCATAGTCGTTCAGCGCATCGGGGCCGGCGCTGTGAAAGCGCTCGCGCAGCCGCTGCCGATGGCCGTGATAATGCGGCGTCTCGGGTGGCGGAGCGTCGGCCGGGAGGGATTTGTCTGCCATCGGTACCAGCATGCCGCGGCGGCGCGCTTTTGCAACCTCGAACTGTCGCGGCCTGCGTCGGAAATGGACGGTCGCGCTCGCCCGACGCGTCGAATCACGCGCGTCGCACGGATCGAGACATTGTGCTCACATGGGCAGGCTGGCGAGAAACGCACCGATCTCCGCGATGACTGGCTGCTGCTCGCCGGCGAACATCCAGTGATCGGCGCCCTCCAGCTCGACGAACCGCGCATCACGGATGTGACTGGCGAGATGCCGGCCGGCCCCGATGACCACGGCGCGGTCGCGGCGCCGGTGCAGCACCAGGGTCGGAACGGACACCAGCGGCAGCAGTTGCCGGACGTCCATGTCCCGGAACGCCTCGAGCAGGCCCTTGATGGCGCCGGGACTCGATGCCGCCCGCAACAGGCCGGCCCACCAGGCGCGGGCCTGGGCATCGCCGGCGAGGCTCGGCGCGAAGGTCTCGATCCCGGCGGGCCCGCCCCATTCGGTCACCAATTGTCGCAGCCACCGATCATATTGCGCAGCCTGCAACGCATGCGGATAGTCGGCCGTCGCGCTGCCCTTGGCCAGCGACGCGAACAGGATCAGCCCGGCGACGCGCTCGGGGTGCTCGGCGGCGAAGGCGATGCAGGCGGGGCCGCCCTCGGAGGCGCCGAGCAGGACGGKGCGCCGGCTGCCGGCGGCGTCGAGCACGGTTGCGATGTCTCGCGCGGTGGCGGCCACGCTGGGGCTGAAGCCGACGCGATCCGACAGCCCGATGCCGCGGCGGTCGAACAGGATGAGACGGCCCATGGTTGCGAGTGTGGACAGCAGAACCCGGCAATGCGGCTCCTCCCAGACCCGTTCGACATGCGAGACGAAGCCGGGCAGCAGCAGAATGTCGAGCGGGCCTGCGCCATGGATCTGGAATGCGAGATGAACGCCGTCGCCGGCGACATAGTGCGTCGTCGGCGCATCGTCGGTTCGCAGAGCCGGGCTCAGCAGCGCCAGAGTCTCTGGCTCAGGCGCCACACCGAGCTCGTCGCGCAGCCGCACTGTGAGGGCGTCGAGCTGCCGCTCGGCCGCGCTGCGGTCTCCGGCCAACATCAGGTTGCGGATCAAAGCGCGGCCATACACCTCGCTCAGCGGGTCGAGCGCGACCAGGCGGGCGGCATGGGCTGCGGCCGCAGCGTAATCGCCGGCGGCGTTCTTGTCCTGCACCACGCGYTCCAGCGCCTGGACGGCCCGGCCGCGCAGGGCTTCGCGCCGAAAGAAAGCCCATTCGTCGAATTGCGGGCAACCGTTCGGCGTGAAGCCGGCGAGAAATTCGTCGGTCTGGAGACGGCCGGCGAGCTCGAACGCGCCGCGATCGCAGGCCGCCTCGAACAGCGCSGAATCCACCTCCAGATCCACCGATGGCGCCCAGCGGATCGTCGACCGGTCGATGCTCAGGCAGTCATCGCCGAGCGTCAGYTGAATGCGGTGCAACAGCCGTCGCAGCCGCCCGCGCGCAACGCCTTCGGAGCTGTCTGGCCAGAACATCGTCGCGGCGACCTCGCGTGCGACCGCGCTCTTGGTCTCAGCCAGGTAGACGAGCAATGCGAGCCCCTTGCGCAGCGGCAGGCGGCACGGCTCGCCGTCGCGCCGGATCTCCGGATAGCCAAATGTCCTGATGCTGAACCGCGCCATCTGGATGCGACCTGCTGGATGCGACCTGCAATGACGGCGTCCGGGGACGCTCGGGGGACGGTCGCCTGCTAGCGATCAGGTCCGATCGCGCGCGCCGCCCCAAACCGTCGACGTTCCACGGTCGGCAGCGCTGCGGACCACATACCAGGGAACCGTTTCATGATCGCACGTCTCTTCATCATGTTCTACGCCATTGCGAGCTACGCCGTCTTTTTCGTGTCCTTCATCTGGGCGCTCGGCTTCGTCGGCAACTATAACCAGTTCATTGCCAAATCGATCGACACTGGTCCTCCGGGGGATTGGGGGGAGGCGATCCTGATCGACGTCGCGCTGCTTGCGCTGTTCGCGCTCCAGCACAGCGTGATGGCGCGGCCGGCTTTCAAGCGATGGTGGACGCGCGTCATTCCGGCGGCGGCCGAGCGCAGCACCTATGTGCTGCTGACCAGCCTGATSCTGCTGTTGCTGTTCTGGCAATGGCGTCCGATTCCGGCACCGGTCTGGCAGGCCGAGGGCATCGTGGCCGCCAGCCTGACGGGCATGCATTGGCTGGGTTGGCTGATCGTGCTGGCCTCCACCTACATGATCAATCATTTCGACCTGTTCGGGCTGCGCCAGGCGCTGTTCGCGCTGCGTGGCACCGAGGCGCCGCCGGAACCCTTTAAGGCACCGCTGCTGTACCGTCTGGTGCGGCACCCCCTGATGCTGGGCTTCCTGCTCGCTTTCTGGGCCACGCCGACGATGACAGTCGGCCACCTGCTGTTCGCCGTGCTGAATACGGCCTACATCCTGGTCGGGCTGCAATTGGAGGAGCGCGATCTGATCGCCGCGTTCGGCGAGACCTATCAGCGCTACCGCGAGCGGGTTCCGATGCTGCTGCCGCGACTCATCGGCGGCCGCCGGCCCGCCGCNCTGATGTGCCCGTTCCGACCGACGATGATGTGGTCGTGAACGGTGATGCCGAGCGGCTTGGCGATATCGACGATCGTCTTGGTCATGCGGATGTCGGCCTGCGAGGGCGTCGGGTCGCCCGACGGGTGGTTGTGCACCAGGATGATCGCCGTCGCCGACAGCTCCAGGGCCCGCTTGATGACTTCGCGCGGATAGACCGGCGTATGGTCCACGGTGCCGGTCTGCTGCACYTCGTCCGCGATCAGCTGGTTGCGCTTGTCGARGAACAGCAGCCTCAGCTGCTCCTTTTCGGCGAAGGCCATGCTGGTCCGGCAATAAGTGATCACCTCCTGCCAGGACGACAGCGCGTGCTTGTGCTTCACCTCGCCTTTGGCGATGCGGTGCGCGGCGGCGGCGATCAGCTTGAGCTGGGTGATCGAGGCCTCGCCGATGCCGTCGATCTCGCGCAGCCGCGGCTCCGGTGCGTGGATCACTTCGGCAAACGAGCCGAACATCTTGAGCAGGGCCTTGGCCAGCGGCTTGAYGTCGCGCCGCGGCAGCGCCGCGAACAGCACCATCTCCAGCAGCTCATAGTCGTTCAGCGCATCGGGGCCGGCGCTGTGAAAGCGCTCGCGCAGCCGCTGCCGATGGCCGTGATAATGCGGCGTCTCGGGTGGCGGAGCGTCGGCCGGGAGGGATTTGTCTGCCATCGGTACCAGCATGCCGCGGCGGCGCGCTTTTGCAACCTCGAACTGTCGCGGCCTGCGTCGGAAATGGACGGTCGCGCTCGCCCGACGCGTCGAATCACGCGCGTCGCACGGATCGAGACATTGTGCTCACATGGGCAGGCTGGCGAGAAACGCACCGATCTCCGCGATGACTGGCTGCTGCTCGCCGGCGAACATCCAGTGATCGGCGCCCTCCAGCTCGACGAACCGCGCATCACGGATGTGACTGGCGAGATGCCGGCCGGCCCCGATGACCACGGCGCGGTCGCGGCGCCGGTGCAGCACCAGGGTCGGAACGGACACCAGCGGCAGCAGTTGCCGGACGTCCATGTCCCGGAACGCCTCGAGCAGGCCCTTGATGGCGCCGGGACTCGATGCCGCCCGCAACAGGCCGGCCCACCAGGCGCGGGCCTGGGCATCGCCGGCGAGGCTCGGCGCGAAGGTCTCGATCCCGGCGGGCCCGCCCCATTCGGTCACCAATTGTCGCAGCCACCSATCATATTGCGCAGCCTGCAACGCATGCGGATAGTCGGCCGTCGCGCTGCCCTTGGCCAGCGACGCGAACAGGATCAGCCCGGCGACGCGCTCGGGGTGCTCGGCGGCGAAGGCGATGCAGGCGGGGCCGCCCTCGGAGGCGCCGAGCAGGACGGTGCGCCGGCTGCCGGCGGCGTCGAGCACGGTTGCGATGTCTCGCGCGGTGGCGGCCACGCTGGGGCTGAAGCCGACGCGATCCGACAGCCCGATGCCGCGGCGGTCGAACAGGATGAGACGGCCCATGGTTGCGAGTGTGGACAGCAGAACCCGGCAATGCGGCTCCTCCCAGACCCGTTCGACATGCGAGACGAAGCCGGGCAGCAGCAGAATGTCGAGCGGGCCTGCGCCATGGATCTGGAATGCGAGATGAACGCCGTCGCCGGCGACATAGTGCGTCGTCGGCGCATCGTCGGTTCGCAGAGCCGGGCTCAGCAGCGCCAGAGTCTCTGGCTCAGGCGCCACACCGAGCTCGTCGCGCAGCCGCACTGTGAGGGCGTCGAGCTGCCGCTCGGCCGCGCTGCGGTCTCCGGCCAACATCAGGTTGCGGATCAAAGCGCGGCCATACACCTCGCTCAGCGGGTCGAGCGCGACCAGGCGGGCGGCATGGGCTGCGGCCGCAGCGTAATCGCCGGCGGCGTTCTTGTCCTGCACCACGCGYTCCAGCGCCTGGACGGCCCGGCCGCGCAGGGCTTCGCGCCGAAAGAAAGCCCATTCGTCGAATTGCGGGCAACCGTTCGGCGTGAAGCCGGCGAGAAATTCGTCGGTCTGGAGACGGCCGGCGAGCTCGAACGCGCCGCGATCGCAGGCCGCCTCGAACAGCGCSGAATCCACCTCCAGATCCACCGATGGCGCCCAGCGGATCGTCGACCGGTCGATGCTCAGGCAGTCATCGCCGAGCGTCAGYTGAATGCGGTGCAACAGCCGTCGCAGCCGCCCGCGCGCAACGCCTTCGGAGCTGTCTGGCCAGAACATCGTCGCGGCGACCTCGCGTGCGACCGCGCTCTTGGTCTCAGCCAGGTAGACGAGCAATGCGAGCCCCTTGCGCAGCGGCAGGCGGCACGGCTCGCCGTCGCGCCGGATCTCCGGATAGCCAAATGTCCTGATGCTGAACCGCGCCATCTGGATGCGACCTGCTGGATGCGACCTGCAATGACGGCGTCCGGGGACGCTCGGGGGACGGTCGCCTGCTAGCGATCAGGTCCGATCGCGCGCGCCGCCCCAAACCGTCGACGTTCCACGGTCGGCAGCGCTGCGGACCACATACCAGGGAACCGTTTCATGATCGCACGTCTCTTCATCATGTTCTACGCCATTGCGAGCTACGCCGTYTTTTTCGTGTCCTTCATCTGGGCGCTCGGCTTCGTCGGCAACTATAACCAGTTCATTGCCAAATCGATCGACACTGGTCCTCCGGGGGATTGGGGGGAGGCGATCCTGATCGACGTCGCGCTGCTTGCGCTGTTCGCGCTCCAGCACAGCGTGATGGCGCGGCCGGCTTTCAAGCGATGGTGGACGCGCGTCATTCCGGCGGCGGCCGAGCGCAGCACCTATGTGCTGCTGACCAGCCTGATSCTGCTGTTGCTGTTCTGGCAATGGCGTCCGATTCCGGCACCGGTCTGGCAGGCCGAGGGCATCGTGGCCGCCAGCCTGACGGGCATGCATTGGCTGGGTTGGCTGATCGTGCTGGCCTCCACCTACATGATCAATCATTTCGACCTGTTCGGGCTGCGCCAGGCGCTGTTCGCGCTGCGTGGCACCGAGGCGCCGCCGGAACCCTTTAAGGCACCGCTGCTGTACCGTCTGGTGCGGCACCCCCTGATGCTGGGCTTCCTGCTCGCTTTCTGGGCCACGCCGACGATGACAGTCGGCCACCTGCTGTTCGCCGTGCTGAATACGGCCTACATCCTGGTCGGGCTGCAATTGGAGGAGCGCGATCTGATCGCCGCGTTCGGCGAGACCTATCAGCGCTACCGCGAGCGGGTTCCGATGCTGCTGCCGCGACTCATCGGCGGCCGCCGGCCCGCCGCCTCCGAGACCGGCGTGCCTCGCGCGCCCTAGAGAAACCGAACGGCGTGTGCCTGCCGCGATCGCGCAGGCGCACGCCGGTTGTGTTTCCTGCTTTCGTGTGACTCCTGCCCGTTGCGGCGCCCACGCAGACGTGAATTGGTGCGGCGGATGGCCAGCACCTATGTCAGGCCTTCCAATGTCGCGATGCAACATCGCGGCCAAGGCTTTCATTTCGCGATCAGGACATTCCGGTCCCGCCCCGGGAGACGCTTCCATTGACCACTTTGACGTCCGACTCCGCCGACAGCCTGTCGGCCTGGATCACGCTGCTACTGGCCTTCTCCTGCGGGCTGATCGTCGCCAACATCTATTATGCGCAGCCGCTGATCGGGCCGATCAGCGCTGATCTCGGCTTGAATCCGCAACTGGCCGGACTGCTGGTGACCATGAGCCAGATCGGCTATGGCGCGGGCCTCCTGCTGGTCGTGCCGCTCGGCGATCTCATCGAAAACCGCAAGCTCGTCATCACCACCATCATCGTCGGYGCGGCCGCGCTGACTTGCGCCTCGCTGGCGACGAGCCCTGCCACGTTCCTGTTCTCGGCGCTGCTGATCGGCTTCGGCTCGGTCGCGGTGCAGATCCTGATCCCCTATGCCGGACACATGGCGCCGGAGGCGATCCGCGGCCGCACCGTCGGCAACGTCACCACGGGGCTGATGCTCGGCATCATGCTGGCGCGTCCSGTCGCCAGCTTCGTCGCGGCCCATGCGTCCTGGCACGTGATCTACGCGGCGTCGGCRGCAGCCATGGTCGCCCTGGCCGTGGTGCTGCGCCTGACCCTGCCGCCGCGCACGCCGCAGGCACGGCTGAGCTACGGCCAGCTGCTCGGGTCGATGGTCGAGCTCTATCGCGACACGCCGGCGYTGCGTCGCCGGGCGCTGTACCAGGCCGCCTTGTTCAGCTGCTTCAGCGTATTCTGGACGACGTCGCCGCTGCTGCTGGCGGGACCCGACTTCCGGATGTCGCAGACCGGGATCGCGCTGTTTGCGCTGGCCGGCGTGGCCGGCGCGATCATGGCGCCGATCGCAGGGCGGATCGCCGACCGCGGCTGGACCAGGCCGGCGACCATCGCCGCGATGCTGCTATGCGCCATCGGCTTCGCGCTGACGCTGGTCTTTCAGCCGGGCAGCAACTGGTCGCTGACSATGCTGGTCGTTGCCGCCATCGCGATCGATTGTGGTGCGCAGCTCAGCCTCATCCTCGGCTATCGCGTGCTGTTCGTGCTCGGTGCCGCGCAGCGCAGCCGGCTCAACGGCCTTTACATGACCACCTTCTTCGTCGCGGGCGCAGCCGGCTCCGGCATCGGCGCCTTTGCCTATGCGCATGGCGGCTGGACGCTTGCGGCCGCGCTAGGCACGGCCCTGCCGCTTGCGGCGCTGGCCTATCTGTTCAGCGAGCCGAGGTGATCAGAATGGGCTGCGCTTCAGCCCGGGCACCAGCGCCGCCAGCCGGTCCTTGATCCACGGTGCCGGCGGCAGCTTGCCGGTTGGCATCTCGACCGGCGCCGCTGCCTTGCGGCTCACGGCCAGCGTCAGCGTGGCCAGATAATGGTCGCGCTGTTCCTTCACGGCGCAATAAGCGCGGTGCTCCGGATCGGCTTCGCTGGCGACACGATCATTGGCGTTGATGACGAAGCGCTGTTTCGGCCGGCCGGTATAGTCCGGCACGTTGGTGTAGATGAACTCGTTCAGCGCCTCTGGGAAGAAGGTCTGCCCGGTCAACACCGTGGCGTCGTCGAGAATGACGCGGAAGTGGATGTGGGTGGCGCGTCCGGCATACCAGCCGGGATAGATGGTCTTGAAGCCGGCCCAGCCCGCGATGTCGGCCATCTGCGTGCCGCGCAGGAAGGTCTTGCCGCTCTCGTCCACCTTATGATTGTCGCTCTGGCCCGGGAAGCCGGAATAGACGCCACGGGCGTCGCAATGCCAGATATCGACTCGGGCGCCGGCGAGCGGCGTGCAGGATCCGGCCTCGATGATGCGCAGCCGCAACGCCAGCGGCACGCCCGACCGTCCCTCGGCGATGTCGGCGCGGACCAGCTTGGGGTCGAGATAATAGGGGCCGGATTCGGATTGCGGCGTCAGGATGCAGGCATCATCGGCRCTGCCCGATGCCGCAGGTGTCTCGGCGGCCCGCGACGGCCGGGACAGCAGCGCGGCGCTCGCCGAGAGAAGGCCAAGGACACCACGGCGTGTTGCGATCGTCAGAGCTGCCTCCCGCAGTCGCATGCAAGGGAGGAACAGTCGAGCAGCCGGGCATGGCAACAATCGGACCGCGGCGACAGCAAGCGGCCGCGCGCCGCTCACACCTGCGTCAGCGGCTTCTCGCCATGCCGCTCGGAGAGCGTGAAGATCTCGACGCCATGATCGGTCACGCCGACCGAATGCTCGAACTGTGCCGATAGCGAACGGTCCCGCGTCACGGCGGTCCAGCCGTCGGACAGAATCTTCACATGCGGCTTGCCGAGATTGATCATCGGTTCGATCGTGAAGAACATGCCGGGCTTGAGCAGCACGCCCTCACCGGGGCGGCCGACATGGATGATGTTCGGCTCGTCATGGAACAGGCGACCCAGGCCATGGCCGCAGAAGTCGCGGACCACGCTCATGCCCTGCGGCTCGACGAAGCTCTGGATCGCATGTCCGATGTCGCCGGTGGTGGCGCCGGGCTTCACCGCAGCGATGCCGCGCATCATCGMTTCGTAGGTGACCTCGATCAGCCGCTCGGCTTTGCGCGAGATCGGACCGATCGCATACATCCGGCTCGAATCGCCGTACCAGCCATCGAAGATGAAGGTCACGTCGATGTTGATGATGTCGCCTTCCTTCAGCGGCCGGTCGTTCGGCATGCCGTGGCAGACCACATGATTGATCGATGTGCAGGTCGAGTAGCGGTAACCGCGATACATCAGCGTCGCCGGATAGGCGCCGTGGCTGAAGGCGAAATCGCGGACGAAGTCGTCGATCCGCGAGGTCGGAATGCCCGGCTTGACGATGTCGGTGAGCGCATCGAGGCACTTCGACACCAGCGCGCCCGCCTTGCGCATGCCGGCAAAGCCGCTTGCGCCATGCAGCTTGATTTGGCCGTTTTTGCGCGCAGCGGTGTCGGTGGCTTCGATATAGCTCATGGACCTGTTTCGTTCCCGGATGTCGTCAGGTGATCGCCTAATTTAATGATCGTGCCGGCCTGTGCAAGTCGGGTGTGTACGGCCGGATCAGCAGGACCTAGCCGGTCGGGACCTCCACGGTGGTTTCCACCGGGAGTGCGCCGCCGCGAACGCGAAGCTCTCGCACCGGGTAGGGCACCCGGATCCCCTCGCGCTTGATGTGTATAAGAGACAGGTTCCACCGGGAGTGCGCCGCCGCGAACGCGAAGCTCTCGCACCGGGTAGGGCACCCGGATCCCCTCGCGCTTGAACGCCTCCCACAACGCCAGCATCACCTCGCTCTTGACGCTGTCCATATAGCTGGGATCGGCGATCCAGCAGGTCAGCGAAAACTTCATGCCGGCCTCGGTGAACTCCGTCAGCAGGCAGCTCGGCGACTTGGATTTCAGCGTGCGCGGGGTTTCGTTGGCGATTTCGATTGCGAGCTTGCAGACCACCCGCGGATCGGCATCGTAATTGGTGCCGAAATTCACTTTCACCAGCGTGTTCTTGTCGGTGTAGGTCCAGTTGGTGACCTTCTGGGTGACCAGGTCCTCGTTCGGGATCAGGAACTCGCGGCCATCGCCGGCGGCAACCGAGATATAGCGCGTGTTCATGGCGCTGATCCGTCCTGAACTGTCSCCGATGGTGACGAGATCGCCCGGCTTCACCGATTTGTCGGCAAGCAGGATGATGCCRGCGACGAAATTCGCGACGATGCGCTGCAGGCCGAGACCGATACCGACACCGGCGGCACCGGAGAAGATCGCGAGTGCCGACAGGTTGATGCCGACMGCGCTGATGGCGATGGCGACGCCGAGAATCATCAGGCCCATGCGGACCATCTTGATCAGCAGCACCTGGATCGACGGTGTCAGGTCGGTCGAGCGCGTGATGCGGCTYTCGACGAAATTGCTGGCGACATTGGTGAGCCAGAGCACCCCGAGCAGCAGGACACCGAGCTTGATCACCAGCAGCGGCGTCAGCCGGAGGCCGCCGAGCACGACCGACACCGAATCGAGCGCGTCGACGACGTTGTCGAGCTGGCCGATGATGCTGAGCGCCGCCACCAGCCAGGCCGAGATCGACACGATCTGGACGATGAAGGTGTTGCGGATCACCGAGGTGATCAGGCGGATGACCAGCCAKGCCATCGCCAGCTTGAGCGCGACGGCCAGCAGATAGCTGCGGCTCGGCCACGTCCACAGCACCATGCCGGTGCGGGCGATCCGCATCAGGATCACGAACACGACCGTGGTGACGCTCTCGAGCAGCACGCGCAGCAGCTGCCGCAGCGGGCCCGGCCAGCCCAATGCCAGCGAGGTCACGTCGATGCGTGCGCGCACCGCCGCGCTGGTCGCAAAGGCGATGCCCGCGCCGCTCAGCACCAGCCCGAGCTGGAGGTAGAACCAGGGCGAGGTCACCTCGGCGCCGATGGAGCGGGCGACGGTCTGCAGGAGTTCGAGAACGTCTTTTAAGTCAAAGTCCATCGGCGGGTCTCGGAAATGAACGGAAGGGCACGGACGCCCGGCGCTTAGGATTTAGCTCGTTTTCGTCACAGGCGATTGCCATGAAATATACCGCGAACCTGCACAAGGATGGAAAAATGGGCAAATCGCCGCGATATGAGCAAATCCGGTTGGCGTGCAAGTGTGGCGACGATAAGGATGTAAAAGTCGGATTCATCAACGTTTTTTCATGACATCACTCGACGCCGTCAGCATTGCCATCCTTCTTGGCGCGGTCCTSGTCATGGCCGGCATCCTGTCGAGCCTGCTGGCCTTGCGCTTCGGCGCGCCGCTGCTGCTGGTGTTCCTGGTGATCGGCATGCTGGCGGGKGATTCCGGCCCTGGTCATATCGAATTTCAGGATGTCCGTACCACTTATCTGGTCGGATCGGTCGCCCTCGCGCTGATCCTGTTCGATGGCGGCCTGCGCACCCGCTTCCAGAGCATCCGCACCGTGCTGGCTCCGTCGATGGTGCTTGCCACCGTCGGTGTGCTGATGACGGCGTTCATCACGGCGCCGGTCGCCAAATATGCCCTGGACCTCGGCTGGACCGAGGCCCTGCTGGTTGGGGCCGTCATCGCGTCGACCGACGCAGCCGCGGTGTTCCTGCTGGTGCATGCACAAGGCCTGCGCTTGAGGCCGCGCGTCGGCGCGACGCTGGAGGCGGAGTCCGGCAGCAACGATCCGTTCGCGGTCTTCCTCACCCTGATGCTGGTCGAGCTGATCTCGGTCGGYCACGGCTCGTTCGGGCATTTTCTGTTTGAACTCGTTCGTGAGGCCGTGCTCGGCACGTTGTTCGGCATCGTCGGCGGCCGCTTGGTCGTGATGGGGCTCAACCGGGTGGCGCTGCCGCAGGGCCTGCACGCGCCGTTCGTGACGACGGCCGCGCTGGTCATCTTYGGCATGGCGCAGATCGTCCATGGTTCCGGCTTTCTCGCCGTCTATCTTGCCGGAATCATCATCGGCAACCGACCGACGCGTGCGCATAATTCGGTGGTGACTTTCCTCGACGCCGCAACCTGGCTGGCCCAGATCGTGATGTTCGTGCTGCTCGGGCTTCTGGTGTCGCCGCAGCGGCTGCTCGACAGCCTGCTGCCGGCGATCGCGGTTGCCTTGATGCTGATGCTGGTGGCGCGGCCCGCCGCGGTGTTCTTTTGCCTTTATCCGTTCCGTTTCAATTGGCGCGAGAAGGCCTTCATCGCCTGGACCGGCCTGCGCGGCGCGGTCGCGATCTTCCTCGCTTCGATCCCGATGCTGGTCGGCCTGTCCAACGCCTATCTCTATTTCGACGTCGCGTTCGTCGTGGTGATCATCTCGCTGCTGGCGCAGGGCTGGACGCTTGCGGTGGCGGCGCGCAAGCTGCATGTAGCTCTGCCGCGCACCGATCGCGGCCCGCGCCGCATCGAACTGGATCTGCCCGGCCAGCTCGAGCAGCAGCTGGTCGGCTACGCGATCCGCCCGAAGAGTCTGTATTTCCGCCGCGGCCTGATCCCGTCCTGGTCGAAGCCGACGCTGGTCATCCGCAACCAGCAGATCCTGTCGCCGGCCGAGGCCGAGCCGATCGCGCCGGGCGACTATCTATATCTGCTGGCTCCGCCCGAAAAGGCCGAGTCGCTCGACCGTTTCTTTGTCGACATGCCGCCGTCCTCGGCGCCCGATCCGCATCTGCTCGGCGACTTCATGGTCTCGGCCGAACACACGCTCGACGAGGTCGCCGGCATCTACGGGGTCAAGCTCGGCGAAGGCGAGGAGCGACTGACTCTGGCGGATTATTTCGACATCCATCTCGACAACGCCCCGAAAGAAGGGGCGACGGTCGCGCTCGACACCATCGTGCTGGTCGCCCGCTCGATCTCCGGCGGCCGCGTCAATGTCGTCGGCTTGCGCCTGCCGGAGGACGAGGAGGAGGTGCCGGTGCTGACACGCAAGGAGCAGGTCAAGCGCAGGCTCGCCGATGTCTGGTCCTCGGTGGCGGGTGTGTGAGGGCGCGCGGCGCTGATCGCGCTGTCGGTCGGCMGGTCCGCCTCACTCCGCSGGCAGGATGGCGAGAGAGATCGCAGCCTCCGGGGCGCCGCTGAGCTGCAGCACGAAAGGCTGCGCGCCGAGCTCGTATTTCACGGTCTTGCGGATGCCGTCGCAATCGATGGCGCCGCTGAAGGCGAGTGGCTTGAGGATCTTGCCGTCCTGCACGAGGTCGATCCAGGCAGGCGCCGAGAGACTCACGGTGTAGACGCCGGCCTTCGGCGTGCCGCTGATGCGGATGGCGCCGGCGAACGTGCCGTCCTTCGGCGCGCGTTCCGGCGCGTTCGGCAGCTTGGCGTCAGCGAGCGGGCGCAAGGTCAGCAACAGGCCGGCAGCGGGCACCGYTGCGAGRTCCACGCCGGACTCGCGCTTCTGGCGATCGGCCGCCATCAATGCGGCACGCTCGCGCGCGATGTCCCATTTGAACTTGTCGCAGCCGCTCGGCTCGGCCGCGAAACTGGCATGACTGACGGTGAGCGCGAGGAGAGAGGCGGTCGCGGAGAGGCGGAACCGGATCATGACGGACTCGTCCAAAATGGGTCACGCAGCGAGAYCGCCGCACGTGACATCGTTACCTGGCTGGGACCGTCATCCCGATTGCAAACATCACGCTTACGGCGCGACGCCGCCAGTCTAGCGRATCGGAGCGCGAGACCGCGACTCTCTTCTGCGTGTCTCGCGGCTCAATTCTTGGCGTCCGGCGCATGCAGCACCGCGCGGCAGCTCGGTGGCAGCTGCGCCATGGTGATCGGCTGCGGCGGCTTGGGCGGCTCCTTCGGCGGCGGYGGATGCAGCACCGCATCCGAGAACCAATAATCGAGCTCGTTGCAGCCGTCACCGCCCTCCTGATCGGTCTGGCCGTGGCAGTCGGGATTGCCCGGCGGACAGAGCATCCGGATGTGGAAGTGGTAGTCGTGGCCCCACCACGGCCGCACCTTGGTCAGCCAGCCGCGATCGCCCTTGGCGTCGCGGCACAACGCCTTCTTGATGGCGGCATTGACGAAGATGCGCTGCACCGACGGCTCCTGCGCGGCGGCGCGGATCACGGCCAGATGGCCCCGGGTGAACACCCGCGGATCGACGTCAAGCCGGTCCTCTCGCACCATCATCACCGCCGACATCTCCTCGCGCTCATTGCGCGACAGCCTGTGCTCGGGCATCGGGGTCAGCCAGATGTCGGCGTCGAGCCCGATCTGGTGGCTCGCATGGCCGCTCAGCGCCGGCCCGCCGCGCGGCTGCCCGATATCGCCGACAAGGATCCCGGGCCAGCCGGCATCCTTGTGCGCGCGGGCCGCCAGGCGCTTGAGCAGCGCGATCATCAGAGGGTGACCGAAATTGCGGTTGCGGGACAGCCGCATCACTTGCCAGCCCTCGCCGTTGATCGGCATTCGCTCGGCACCGGCGATGCAGCCCCGATTATAGGTGCCGATCACCTTGGTCGGTTGGGCCGACGGCAACAGCTTGCGGGCGAACAACTCCTTGGCCGGCGTGCTGGGATCGTCGGGGTGGGCCAGGGGGGGAAGCGCCTTGGGCTCCACGGTCCCCTTGTCTTGGGCATGAGTCGGCGCTGCTGCGGTGAGTGCGGCCGAACTCATGATGGCAACCAGAATCAGGCGGACATGCATGGCGCCAGTCTAGCGGCTGCTGTCCCCCAGGAAAGGTCAGGCGAGCGCCAGGACCTCGCTGCCTTCGCCCGCTGACTGATCGTGCGATTTACCGTCCCGTAACCCTGCTCTTGAATTGGAGGAACCCGCCGAACAAGGCTCAATTACCTGAGTTTGTTCAGTAGATGGGCGCCGTCCCGGTGCGGTCCACACGGAATGCGTGTCTTTTAGATGTTTCGGCAACCGTGTCCGCTTACCCGTGGTTGTAGAGCCGCTCCTGGTTGATCGCGYCCCGAGTCATCATCTCTCGCTATCCGAGAGTGTGTGGTYGAATACACGTAACTGTCGGCTGCGGCCTTCTGCATCGAGATACCATTTTTTCAGACACTTGGCCGAAGACTGCCCACCGAGAAGGAGAGTGAGGCACGCGATGCGGCCCGTYCGGCCAATTAAGCCCAAGAAGCTCAATCGCGTGCCCCGTGCTCGTGATGCAATCCGCCCGGTCAAGCCAACCCCGAAGCTGGCACAGCACAACCTGGGGACGACTGCCGTCATCGATGAGGTCGCCGGCAGACGTGCCGAGGCGGAAGCCGCGATCGCCGAGGCGGAGAAGGCTCACGACCGGCTGATCGAGGCGATCGACATTCTCCCCGAAGGGATCGTGTTCCTCGATTCCGAGGGCCGCTACATCCTCTGGAACAAGAAATACGCCGAGATCTACAATCGCAGCTCGGATCTCTTCAAACCCGGTGCCCGGCTGCAGGACACGATCCGGATCGGCGTGGCGCGTGGCGACTATCCGGAAGCCGTCGGGCGCGAGGATGAATGGGTCGCGGAGCGTCTCGAKAAGCTGTTTMGACCGAAGGGCCGGCACGAGCAGAAGCTGGCGGATGGCCGCACGATCCTGATCGATGAGCGGCTCACCAGCGACGGCGGGATCGTCGGTCTGCGGGTCGACATCACCGAGCTGAAGCAGCGGGAGGAATCATTCCGGCTGCTGTTCGACGGCAATCCGGTGCCGATGATCGTATGCGCCAGGAGTGACGGCCGTGTGCTCGGCGTCAACGAGGCGGCCGCCCGGCATTACGGCTACAGCCGGGCGGCATTCGAGCAGCTCAACATCCGCAATCTGCAGGCCTATGAGAGCGAACCGCCCTGGGCGGCGGAGCATTCCGGTGAGGAGCAGGCGGCCCGGACCTGGAAGCATGTTCGTGCCGACGGCGCCCTGATCGACCTCGCGATCTACTCGCGCCATCTGGTTCACAACGAACAGCCTGCCGTGCTGCTGGCGCTGATGGACATCACCGAGCGCAAGCGCGCCGAGGCGCGGCTGGCCTTCCTGGCGCAGCATGATGCGCTGACGGGCCTTCCGAGCCGAAACCTGCTGCGTCAGAAGATCGAGGACAAGCTTGGGCAGATGCGGCGCGGTTCCGAGAAGATGGCGGTGCTGGTGCTCGGGCTCGACAATTTCAAATCGATCAATGACACGCTGGGGCATGCCGCCGGCGACCGGTTGCTGCGTGGGGTCGGCAAGCGGCTGCGCTCCATCCTGCGCCAGGAGGACGTTGTCGCGCGCTTGAATTCGGACGAGTTCGCCATCGTCCATGGCGGGCTGGCCCGGCCGGAGGATGCGGCCCAGCTTTGCCGGCGGCTGCTGCAGGCGATCGCCGATCCCTATCTGATCGACGGCAGCTCCGTGACCATYGGGGCGACCGTTGGCATCGCGATGGCGCCGAATGACGGTGACGATGCCGAGAAGCTGCTGAAGAACGCCGACATGGCGCTGTCGCGGGCCAAGACCGAGACGCGCGGCAGCTTCAGCTATTTCGAGACCGGAATGGATGCACGCGCGCAAAGCCGGCGCAAGATCGAGATCGAGCTGCGGGACGCCATCCAGCGCGATGTRTTGCAGCCTTATTATCAGCCGCTGATCGACCTCTCGACCGGACGCATCACCGGCTTCGAGGCATTGGTGCGTTGGCCGCATCCGGAGCGCGGCATGATCCCGCCATCCGAATTCATCCCGGTCGCCGAGGACACCGGCCTGATCTCCGCGCTCGGTCGCGTCATGCTGCGCCGGGCCTGCAATGATGCCGCGAACTGGCCGGACGAGGTTCGGGTCGCGGTCAACATGTCGCCGCTGCAGTTCCGCGTCGGCAACGTGCTGTCGTTGGTCATGGACGTGCTGAAGCAGTCGGGCCTGCCGCCGAGCCGCCTCGAGCTCGAGATCACCGAGACGCTGGTGCTCGAGAAGAGCGGCCAGGTGCTGGCGACGCTGCATGCGCTACGCGCGCTCGGCGTGCGCATCTCGATGGACGATTTCGGCACCGGCTATTCCAGCCTGAGCTATCTGCGCAGCTTCCCCTTCGACAAGATCAAGGTCGATCAGTCGTTCATCCGCGATCTCGCCGCCAAYCGCGAGGCCCAGGCGATCGTCCGCTCCATCGTCAGCCTCGGCAAGGGGCTCGGCGTGACCATCACGGCGGAGGGCGTCGAGACCGAAGCGGAACTGCGCTGTYTGCGCGCCGAAGGCTGCCATGAGGGGCAGGGCTATTTGTTCAGCCGTCCCCGGCCCAACGCCGAGATCGTCGGCCTGCTCGAGGCGCAATCGGCGGCCGATCGCCGGGTGATGGTGGCCTGAGACACGCGAGGCGATCTGCTGTCGAGCGATCGCCAGCAGGCGAGCGGCATGCGGCACGAATCAAAGAGCCCCGTTGCGGCCGATCCGCAACGGGGCTCTTTCGTRATTGTAGGGGCCGCGCAGGCCGTCAGGCGGCGCTGCGCAGGCCRGCCAGGAACGTGTCGACGCTTCTGAACAGCTCGTCGGCTTGTTTCCCGAGATCGCGCGTGGCGACCATCACGCCGTCGGCCAGCCGGCGCGACTGCTCGGCGGCATCGCTGGCGCCGACCACGTTCTGCGACACGTCTGCCGTACCCGTCGCCACCTGCTGGACGCTGCGCGCGATCTCGCGCGTGGCCGAACCCTGTTGCTCGACTGCGGCTGCGATGGTCGCGGCAATGCCGCTGATCTCCTGGATCGTGGTGCTGATGCCGCCGATGGCGGTGACGCAGTCGGACGTGGCCGCCTGGATTGAGGTGACYTGGCCRGCGATTTCCTCGGTCGCCTTCGCCGTCTGTCCGGCCAGCTCCTTGACCTCGGCGGCCACGACGGCGAAGCCGCGGCCGGCTTCCCCGGCGCGCGCCGCCTCGATCGTGGCGTTGAGCGCCAGCAGGTTGGTCTGGCTCGCGATYGCATCGATCAGGCGCAGCACGTCGCCGATCTTCTCGGCGGCGGCAGCGAGGCTGCCGACCATCTCGGTGGTCTGCCGCGCCTTGATCACGGCGGCATCGGCGACCTTGCTCGAATGCGTCACCTGGCGGCCGATCTCGCTGACCGATGATGCGAGCTCCTCGGAGGCGGCCGCCACGGTCGACACGCCGCTGGATGCCTCCTCGGAGGCGGCGGCGGCCGCCGCGGCGCGTTGCGAGGTGCCGTTGACGCTGGCGGTGATCTCGTGGACGACGCGCTCCATGTCTGCGGTCGCCTTGGCCACGGTGGACACCACGCCCTTGACGTCGGCCTCGAACCGGTCGGCCATCTGCCGCTGCAGCGCCTGCTTCTCCTGCTCCGCGCGCTGCTGCGTCGCCTGCTGCGCCTCGCGCAATGCATTGGTTTCGATCATGTTGCGACGGAAGACGTCGACGGCCTGGGCCATGGTGCCGAGCTCGTCCTTGCGCTGCCCGCCAGGAATCGCGACCTCGGTGTCGCCGCTCGACAGCCGGTGCATGACGGCGGTGATTGCCACCAGCGGACGCGAGATGCCGCGCGCCACGAACAGYGCGACCATSACGGCGAGCAGCAGGATGACGATGGTTCCGATGATCAGCTGGTGCTGCGCGCCCGCCGCGGCGGCCTCATAGGCGGTGGTGTCCTTGATCAGTTCGAGCACGGCGATCGGATCRCCGGCATAGTTCCTGATCTGGCCGACATAGACCGCAGCCGGCCGGCCTGACAGGATCCCGTCCCGCTGCAGCGGRGTGCCCTTGAACACCGCGAGCACCTCCTCGGGCGTGGCGACGACGTCGTCGCCAAACGTCGAGGACAGCCGCTTCGGCTGGCCGTTGTCGATCCAATAGACGGCGAGATCGATGCCGAAGCGCTGCTTGGCGCGATCGACGAACTCCTTGCCGAAGGCCGCGCCGACATCGACGGTGGCGATGGCCTTGCCGTCGCGCATGATCGGCGTCATGCCGAAAATGCCGAGCGACACCCGGCTCTGCTCGACGCCGGCGATCTGCCGCCCGGTCTGGTTGGCCTGCACCACGGTCAGCCGCCGCTTGGAGGTGTCGTCACCGAACAATTTCGGCTCATGCACGCGATAGAAGTTKGTGGCGGGCGGCGCCCACACATTGACCAGCGGAATGCCCTGCGCCTTCAGCGAGGTCATCGCGCCGCCGAGCAGGGCGCCCAGCGCGTCGCGGTCGCCTTTGAGATAGGCGTCGGCAACGGGCGGTAGCGCGGCCAGGGTCGMGCTCACCGCGAGCGCAGCGCGGCCTTCGTAATCGATGCCGGCGGTCACACTGTCGAACTGCAGCTTGAGCTGCTGCTCCAGCGCCAGGCGGGTCAGAGCGCGCTGCTGGATGACGGAGAAGGTGCCGAGCACGGCACAGGCAATGGCCACGGTGAGCGACAGGGCAATGATAAGACGRGCGGAGATCGACCGAAGGCGGGACATTGGGGCATTCCTTGCTACGCCGCAAAGCGTCCCAAAATACCATTAAGGAACAGATACCGTAGATTTACGGGAACGCGTATTTGTCCCTCAAACTCGCGTAGATCGCCTCACAAGTCAGCATCCTTTGGATGACGCCAGACAACACTTCTTCTCATGATTGAGTTCGACGTCGGCCAACAGACCGGGATGACCGGGAGGTGTGCACTCGGACCGATGCGCAAAACTTGATCGAGACAGGCCGCCGGAGCAGCGTGCGCGGCGAAGCGGCGAGACGCGTTTGACCGGGGCTCCCGGCACCGCGCCGCGGCCTCGGCCTCAGCTATCGACCTTGAGCGCGGCGATGAAGGCTTCCTGCGGGATGTCGACCTTGCCGAACTGCCGCATCTTCTTCTTGCCTTCCTTCTGCTTCTCCAGAAGCTTCCGTTTGCGGGTGATGTCGCCGCCATAGCACTTCGCGGTGACGTCCTTGCGCAATGCGCGCACGGTCTCGCGCGCGATCACCTTGCCGCCGATCGCCGCCTGGATCGGGATCTGGAACATGTGCGGCGGGATCAGGTCCTTCATCTTCTCGACCATGGCRCGGCCGCGGCCTTCCGCACGCGTCCGATGCACCAGCATCGACAGCGCATCGACCGGCTCGTTGTTGACGAGGATCTGCATCTTCACGAGGTCGGCCGGCTTGTAGTCGGTCAGGTGATAGTCGAACGAGGCATAGCCCTTGGAGACGGATTTCAGCCGGTCGTAGAAGTCGAACACCACCTCGTTCAGCGGCAGGTCGTATTTGACCATCGCGCGMGAGCCGACATAGGTCAGCTCCTTCTGATTGCCGCGGCGGTCCTGGCACAGCTTGAGCACGCTGCCGAGATATTCGTCCGGCGTCAGGATCGTCGCCTCGATCCAGGGCTCCTGGATCTCGGCGATCTTGACCACGTCGGGCATGTCGACCGGGTTATGGATCTCGATCTCCTGACCGTCGGTCAGCTTCATCTTGTAGATGACGCTTGGCGCAGTGGCGATCAGGTTGAGGTCGAATTCGCGGGACAGGCGCTCCTGGATGATCTCCAGGTGCAGAAGGCCGAGGAAGCCGCAGCGGAAGCCGAAGCCGAGCGCGGCCGAGGTCTCCATCTCGAACGAGAAGCTGGCGTCGTTGAGCCTGAGCTTGCCCATCGCCGCGCGCAGCGTTTCGAAATCGTCGGCGTCGACCGGGAACAGGCCGCAGAACACCACCGGCTGCACCGGCTTGAAGCCCGGCAGCGGCTCGGCGATCGGCTTGCGGTCGTCGGTAATGGTGTCGCCGACGGCGGTGTCGGCGACTTCCTTGATCGCCGCGGTGATGAAACCGACCTCGCCGGGACCGAGCTCGTCGACCTGCTGCATTTTCGGGGTGAAGAAGCCGACGCGCTCGACGTCATAGGCCGCGCCGGTGCCCATCATGCGGATGCGCTGGCCTTTCTTCATCACGCCGTCGACGATGCGCACCAGCACGACGACGCCGAGATAGACGTCGTACCAGCTGTCGACCAGGAGCGCCTTCAGGGTCGCYTCGCGGTCRCCCTTCGGCGGCGGCAGCCGGGTRACGATGGCTTCCAGCACGTCGGGAATGCCGAGGCCGGTCTTGGCCGAGATCATGACGGCATCGGAGGCGTCGATGCCGATCACGTCCTCGATCTGCTGCTTGATCTTTTCCGGCTCGGCCGCGGGCAGATCGATCTTGTTGAGGACCGGGACGATCTCGTGATTGTTGTCGAGCGCCTGGTAGACGTTGGCGAGGGTCTGCGCCTCGACGCCCTGGCTGGCGTCGACCACCAGCAGCGAGCCTTCGCAGGCGGCCAGCGACCGCGACACTTCGTAGGCGAAGTCGACGTGGCCGGGCGTGTCCATCAGGTTGAAGATGTAATCCTTGCCGTCCTTGGCGCGGTACTGCAGGCGCACGGTCTGCGCCTTGATCGTGATGCCGCGCTCGCGCTCGATGTCCATCGAATCGAGCACCTGCTCCTTGCCGGCCATCTCGCGGTCCGACAGGCCGCCGGTCATCTGGATCAGGCGGTCGGCCAGCGTGGACTTTCCATGGTCGATATGGGCGACGATGGAGAAGTTGCGGATGTTGGGAATGGGGACGGTCGTCATGGGTCGCGCAGATAGCATCCCGAGCCCCCAACCAGCAACCATATTGCTGAATTTCCAGGGCCTTTCTTCACGCCAAGCTGATTCCCCGGGCGCCGAAAACAGGCTACCGAGGGCGGATGTCGAGTACCTCTCTTCCGCCTCTGACGGCGCGCCTGCGCGGCCGTTTCGGACCGCAGCGCCTCGCCGCCTGGCTGGTCGCGCGCGCCACCGCGCCGGCAACCTCGGTCTGGGTCGTGATCGGCTTCGCCGYCGTCCACGCCGTGCTGTGGACGGCGATCCTGACCAATCTGAAGGCGGCTCAGGACATCCATATGGACGTCGCCGAGGCCTATGCCTGGGGCAGCCGCTTCCTGCTGGGCTATGGCAAGCATCCGCCGCTGTCGGGCTGGATCGCGGGCCTGTGGTTCACGGTGTTTCCGGTCAAGGACTGGGCGACCTACGCGCTGGCGATGGCGATGGCCAGCAGCGGGCTGGTCGTCGTCTGGTTCGCAAGCCTGAAAGTGGTCGACCGGCGCCGGGCGTTCTTCGTCCTGGTGATGGTCGCACTGTACCCGATCTTCAATTTCAAGGGTTTCAAATACAATGCCGACCTGGTCCAGCTGCTGACCTTGCCCCTGGTGGTGCTGGCCTATCTCCATGCCTTCGAGAAGCGCAGCGTCGCCTCCGGTGTCTGGCTCGGYCTYGCCGGTGCGGCCGCGATGATGACCAAATACTGGGTGCTGACGATGATCGGCGCGATCGGGCTCGCGGCGCTGCTGCATCCGGACCGGTTGCGCTTTCTGGCTTCGCCCGCACCCTGGGTCGCCATCGCCACGATGCTGGTCGCGRTGATTCCSCATCTGGTCTGGCTSTGGCAGGTCGATTTCGTCCCGCTCACYTATGCCGGCGACGTCTATTCACTGTCGGATCGCGGYCGCGCCGCCGGGCTGGTGCTCGGCTATGTCGGTCAYAATGCGGCRTTGCTGGCCTTGCCGATCGCGCTGGCCGCGGCGGTGCTCGCTTGGCCGCCGCGCTTCGCGTTCCACAATTGGCGGCGTGGTCCTCATCCCGGCGTGAATGTSAGCCAGGCGATCAATGTCTGGCTGGTGCAGGCGATCGTTGCCATCGGGCCGCCGCTCGGCGGCCTCGCCTTYACGATCTACATGAAAACCGATTGGGGCATCTCGCTGTTCTTCCTGGTGCCGCTGGCCCTGGTCGCGATCCCCGCGCTGCGGCTGCGAGCGGTCATGCTGCCGCGGCTCACCGCCGTCTGGCTGGTGCTCTCGCTGCTCACCTTGTTCGCCTCGCCCTGGATTGCCCAGCGCGAGATGGCCGCCAATCCGAATGGCGCCACCGGCTACGGGGCCCGTTCGGAGCTGGCGCGGGAGCTGACCAAGGCCTGGCATGCCCGGTTCGGCTCGCCCTGGCCGCTGGTGGCCGGCTTTTCCGAGATGAACACGCCGATGACCTTCTACAGCCCGGACCACCCGCGGCCGTTCACGGTGCCCTACACGGCGGAGGAAACCTGGAGTTCCGGCCTGAGCACGCTGGACGACCTCAAGCGCGAGGGGTTCATCGGCATCTGCGACACCACCGACAACCGGATCGCGGCCTGCGACGCATGGATGGCCAAGGAGGCGCCCAAGGCCGAGCCCCTGGTCATGACAACCCAGCGCTTCTTCCACGGCCAAGCGGGTCCTGCAATCGTTTGGAAGGTGTATATTCAAGGACCGGAGACGCGATAGACGTCATCCGGATATCAGTCTGTCGACAACCGGACCCGGATCGTCAATCTCGATCAGGCGACTGCCCTCGATCACCCAGAGCCGAGTGGCAACCGTCCGCACGAAGGCGCGATCATGGCTTACCAACAGGCATGCCGCACCTTGCTGTATGAGCTCGTCTGCCAGCATCTCCTGTCCTTCGATATCGAGATGGTTGGTCGGCTCGTCCAGCAGATAGAAATTCGGCTCCGTCAGGCGGAGCAGCAGCATCGCCAGCCGCGCGCGCTGACCTCCCGATAGGCGTGCCGCAGGGGCCGTCTGGGCATCGATCGCGATACCTGCGCCGGCGAGTTGGGCCCGCGCCGCGTGATCGGTCAGACGACTCGACCGCTTGATCGCATCCCAGGGCGTCGGAAAGGCATCAAGCTGGGAGAGGGCCTGGTCGGAATGGCCGAGCTTGAGGCTGGCTGCGCCTCGGATATCGGGAGCTTGCCCCGTCGATTGCCCAATGAGGGCGGCGCGCAGCCTTTCCACCAACTGCGTCTTGCCCGTGCCGTTGGCCCCGAGCAGGGCCACGCGATCGCCGTTCTCGATCCAGAGCCGTCCCGTGCGGAACAGCTTCCGCCCGTCTGGCGCCGCGATCGTCGCGTCGTCGATCGTCACCAGCGCCTTGGCACGGGTGCCGCTGTTCGTCAGGCGAATGGCCCCCGCGGAGCGTTCCCGATGCGCGGGGCGCGCCTGCTCCTCCAGCCTGTCGGCGCGATCGGACAACTGCCTGGTCTTTACCACCAACAGATCCGAGCCGGAGTTGATGCCGATGTTCTTGAGCTTGGTTGCCTGCTGCCGCAGTCCCCGGACTTTGCGCATGTCGTTCTCGAATTGGCGGTCCCGGGACGCATCCCGTTCTTTCAAGGCCTGAAGCGCGCGGGAATAGGGCAGCGAGAAATCCACGCTGTCCTCCGGGCGCAGGAACAAGGTGCGGTTGGTGACGTCGTCGAGAAAGGCCCTGTCATGGCTCGCCGAGACCACGGCACAATCGCCCGGCAAGGCGGCGAGCAACCTCTCAAGGGCGCCGATGCGCCCGATGTCGAGATGGTTGGTCGGCTCGTCGAGCAACAGCAGATCGGGCGCAACGATGACCGCCCTTGCGAGCAGCATCACCCGCTGCCAGCCACCGGACAAGCCGTGAATGGCGCGGCTACGCAAGGCATCATCGACCTCGAGCTCGTCGAGCACGACATCGACCCGCCAATCCTCGCTCTCCGCCGTCGCGAGGGTGAGAGCGTCGCGCACGGCGTCCCGCAAACTCAACGGCATAAGCCGTTCGGGCGGGTCTTGTGGCGCGAAGCCGACGACCAGTCCGCGGGTTCGGGTCACCGTCCCCATCGTCGCGCCATCCTCACCTGCCATGATGCGCAGAAGCGAGGACTTTCCGCGCCCGTTGGCGGCAACCAGACCAAGGCGGTCGCCCTTGGCGATCGAAAAACCGAGTCCGGCAAAAACGGAGTTGCTGCGCGTGAGCGCGAGGCCTTTGACAGCGATGAGGGACATTGCAGTCTCATTAGTCAGGAAAGCGCAAATTGCGCCGGAAAGGCTGACAATGAGACGGCGATGTGTCCCGTGGTCAGCCCCGCGAGGTCAAGCGCGGGGCGGAGACAGGTCCGCGGGTGCGGCTATGGAAGTCACGGTGCAGCACCGACTTCACCGATGCGGGATCAAGGATCGGAGCAGACTATCAATCCGATCCCACGCAGGCAAGATTGCGGCTGTTGGCCAGGTCTCGACAGCGATCAACGCCGACCGCCGACTCTCTTGCCGGCAGTCCTGGAGCTTGGCTCCATCGTCTACCGCCTCACACGCCTTCTTCGTGGAACTTGTCGTTCACCAGGTCGGTGATTGCCTGCAGCGCGGCCTCCGCCTCGGGGCCTGTCGCCGAGACCAGGATCTTGGTCCCGGGCGCCGCCGCCAGCATCATCAGGCCCATGATCGAGCGGCCACCGACAGTCTCGCCGCCGCGCGTGACCCAGACCTCGGCCTGGAAGCGCTCGACGGTCTGGACGAACTTCGCTGAGGCCCGCGCATGCAGGCCGCGYTTGTTGGTGATCAGGAGCTCCCGCGACAAAGCGCCAGCGGGCACRGCCGGCCCGGCGATATTGTCCTGCGGCGCGTCCTCGTCGCTCATTTGCCGGCAAGCACCCGGCTGGCGATGGTCACATATTTCCGCCCGGCCTCCTGGGCCATGGCGATCGCGTCGGGCAGCGAGCGTTCCTCCCGCACCTTGGCCAGCTTGACCAGCATGGGCAGGTTGATGCCCGCGAGCACTTCGACCTTAGGCCGGCTCATGCAGGAGATCGCGAGGTTCGACGGCGTGCCGCCGAACATATCGGTGAGGATGGCGACGCCGTCGCCGGTATCCACGCGGTTCACGGCTTCGATGATGTCGCTGCGACAGAGATCAGAATCATCGTCGGCGCCAATCGTGACCGCTTCGATTTGTTTTTGAGGACCCATCACGTGTTCGAGCGCCGCTCGGAACTCGTCGGCGAGGCGCCCATGGGTCACCAGTACCAGGCCAATCATCGGTTACTCCTCGCGGGCGCCTTGGGTGCACCGCACGAACGCGCCACTTTGACCATCCGGAGCCCCCGCGCAAGAGGGCATGTTCGCGATTCTCCCGGAGACAGGCATAGCGGCGGGGAGGTTGGCGACGGTCTATCGGGTCGCGATAGTGGGGCTGATATGGTTACCAATTCGCTTCACACAATTGGCCGAAAGATTACCGGGTCATGAACTCTCGGTCGTGAGGAGAGCRGCTACAACCAGCGGGAGGGGTGAATGCCCCGCCCCTACGGGAATTCGCGGCAATTCAATACCGTTTTCGTKCAGAAGCAGGGCAGATCGCGGTGGAAGCCGCTCCGCGTCCTCTGCCATCAGATCGACGACAAGGCCGATCCGCGCCTCGGACACGAAGTCGCAGCGGCGGATCCCGAGSCCGCGAATCTCGATCAGCCCGGCCAAAGCTGGGGCCGGGTGAACCCACATTTCTCCGTCACGTGTGGCGAGATGAACACGGTCGTCCCCGACCARGACAGCCGGCGGGATTTGTCCGGTGCGACCGGCCAGAATCAAATCGAAYGCCAGACGGGACTTGCCGGACCCTGAGGGACCCCTGATCAGCACCGCGCTTTCGCCGATCTTGACGGCGGACGCGTGGACCGTGGCCGGGGTGAGGGTCACGACGCCGGCAGTCGGACGATGAAGCGGGCACCGGCCACGGTCGGATTGCCGTCGGCATCCACCGGGCCAGGGCGGTTCTCGGCCCAGATCCGTCCGCCATGGGCGTCGATGATCTGCTTGGAGATCGAGAGCCCGAGGCCGGAATTCTGGCCGAAGCCCTGATGCGGCCGGTCGGTGTAGAAGCGCTCGAAGATGCGCTGCAGGGCATCCTCGCGAATGCCGGGTCCGTCATCGTCGACCAGGATCTCGATTTCGGAGCGCACCCGCCGGCAGGTGATGCGCACCTTGCCGCCTGCGGTCGARAACGACTGCGCATTCGACAGCAGGTTSGAGATCACCTGTCCGAGCCGCGAATCATGCCCGGGCACCGAGAAGGTRTCATTGGTGCCGCGGCCTTCGAACCGAACCTCGACGGCCACATCGGTGCCGAGCTTGGTCTCGTTGGCGACCGAGGTCAGCGTCGTCAGCAGCCGGCGCAGATCGACCAGGGTCATATCCTGGCGCTGCAACTCGGCATCCAGGCGGCTGGCGTCCGAGATGTCGGAGATCAGCCGRTCGAGCCGCTTGACGTCGTGCTCGATGACGGCSAGCAGCCGGCCCCGGCTGTTGTCGTTGCGCGCCAGCGGCAGCGTCTCCACGGCCGAGCGCAACGAAGTCAGCGGGTTCTTGAGCTCGTGAGCGACGTCGGCGGCGAACATCTCGATCGCCTCGATGCGGTTGTAGAGCGCATCGGTCATGTCGCGCAGCGCCCCGGACAGATGGCCGATCTCGTCGCGGCGGCGGGTGAAATCGGGAATTTCGACGCGGGTCTTGATGCGGCGCCGGACCCGTTCGGCGCTGTCGGCCAGCCGCCGCACGGGGCCGGCAATGGTGCTGGCGAGCAGCAGCGACAGCACGATCATGACCGCGGAGGCGACGCCGCCGACCTTGAGGATCGCGAGGCGCTCGGCGGTGACCATCTGGTCGATGTCGTCGCCCTGGGTGGAMAGCATCAGCGCGCCATGGATGGTGCGCGAGCGCTGCACCGAGACGGCGACCGAGACGATCACCTCGCCCCGCGAATTGACCCGCACCATGCTGCGCTTCTGCCCCTTCAGCGCATCCGCCACTTCCTCGTAGCCATTGCCGTTCTCGGGGCCGTATTCGCGATACAGCGGCAGGTCGCCGCGATTGAGCCAGGTGCGCACCGAGATCAACGCGCGCTCGACCAGGCCGGGCTTCTCGCTCGACGGCGGCGGCAGGTCGAAGCGCAGCACGTTCTCGAGATTGCGGCTGTCGAGCAGCAGGCCGCCATTGGGGTCGTAAATGCGTGCGCGCGTCTTGGTCGGCGAAATCAGCGTGCGCAGCACCGGCGCGACGCGCTCGGGATTGATCGGGAAATCGAGCGGCGAATACTCCTCGGGGGCGCCGTAGCTCTCGCCGGGCTTGAGGTCGAGCAGGCGCTCGGGATCGATGGTGATCGTATTGGTCTGCACCGTCGCGGAGGCTGCGATCGCGCCGGCGATGATCTCGGCCTGGACCAGCAGGCTCTGGGCCCGCGCGTCGATCAGGCCAGCACGGAACTGCGACAGATACAGAATGCTCGCCACCAGCGCGAGCAGGCCGGCAATGTTGAGYGAGACGATGCGGCGGGTGAGGCTGGAAAACGACAGCGCGAACAGGAACTGCCCGGCGCGGCGCAGCCAGCTGGCCGGTCGCTGCCAGCCGGAGACCTGCGGCGTCTCGTCGGCCGCGCCTTCGGCGACGTCCGACACGATGGACGGCGGGGCGGCGTCAGCGTTCTGGCCAGGGTCAGGATGCGTTCGATCGAGCAATGTGAGCGCTCCGACTCCAAAGTTCGCGACGGAAGTTCGCAAAGCATCTGCCACGGGCTCCCTTGCGACCTTCGGTGGCAAAGGAACACTCGAAATCCATCAATTTCGGCGAAACGCTTCCGGCCGTTCCGGCGGCAATGGCGCCGGAAAACGGATCGAAATCGGCTTCACTCAAACCCGATACCCAGCCCATCGTGCTTGCACTGGCGCCGGTCGCAATATCTTAAACCATCACGTTGGCGGCGTCAGCGAAGAAGTGTCCTGACGCCGCAGACCGGCGGCCTCAGGTTTCCTTGAAGCGATAGCCGACGCCGTAGAGGGTCTCGATCATCTCGAACTCCTCGTCGACCATCTTGAACTTCTTGCGCAGCCGCTTGATGTGGCTGTCGATGGTGCGGTCRTCGACATAGACCTGGTCGTCATAGGCCGCGTCCATCAGGGCGTTGCGGCTCTTGACGACGCCCGGACGCTGCGCCAGCGCCTGCAGGATCAGGAACTCGGTCACGGTCAGCGTGACCGGCTCGTTCTTCCAGGTGCAGGTGTGCCGCTCCGGATCCATGCGCAACAGGCCGCGATCGAGCGCCTTGGCGTCGTTCTCCTTCGGCAGGGCCGTCGGATCCTTCGGCTGCGAGCGCCGCAGCACCGCCTTGACCCGCTCAACCAGGAGTCGCTGTGAGAACGGTTTGCGGATGAAGTCGTCGGCGCCCATCTTGAGGCCGAACAGCTCGTCGATCTCCTCGTCCTTGGAGGTGAGGAAGATCACCGGCAGGTCGGATTTCTGCCGCAGCCGCCGCAACGTCTCCATGCCGTCCATGCGGGGCATCTTGATGTCAAGGATGGCAAGGTCGGGCTGGCTGGTCCGGAAGCCGTCGAGCGCCGACGCACCATCGGTGTACGTCATGATGCGATAGCCTTCGGCCTCGAGCGCGATGGAGACTGATGTCAGAATGTTGCGGTCGTCATCGACCAAGGCGATTGTGGGCATGAGCCTGCTTTCAGAGTCTGGTTAGCCGAGACAGCGAAGAATCCAGCTAAGGGCCGCATATATGGGCTTCGAACATGGTCAACGAGCAATGCAAGCTAGGCTGAAGTGTGACCGAGTTCCACAAATAGCATGGCAAAGTTTTGTGCCCAGCCCTTGTTTGTGGCCCGTTTAGCCGAAAAAAGGCCTTCATTGCAACCGGATGAACGAGGGAAAGACGATGCAGCCGAGCTTTAACCCTAACCTCGTGACGCATTCTTTGCTACGGCGAAGCCGGCAGGGCGCGCTCGCGACGCTCATGATGGGCTCAGGCGATCCCTATTGCTCGCTGGTGAACGTCGCCACCGCGCCTGACGGTGCCCCGGTCATCCTGATCTCGCGCCTGGCCGTGCACACGAAGAATGTTCTGACTGATTCTCGCGTGTCGCTGATGCTGGATGAGCGCGCGCCTGGCGATCCTCTCGAAGGGGCGCGAATCATGCTGTCCGGAAAAGCCGAACAGGCGACTGCGGAGAATCGCGAGATGCTGCGGCGTCGGTATCTCAATGCGCATCCTTCCGCAGCAGATTACGCAGATTTCGCTGATTTCTYGTTCTTCGTCATTCGTCCGTCGGGCACGCATCTGGTCGCCGGCTTCGGCCGCATCGTCGATTTGAAGCCTGAGCAGTTCCTGACTGACATATCCGATGCAGCCGAACTACTTGCGGCGGAGCAGGGTGCGGTCGATCACATGAATGAGGATCATCGCGAGGCTCTCGGTCTCTATGCGACAAGGCTGCTTGGCGCCGACGCGGCCGAGTGGCGCTGCAGTGGCTGTGATCCTGATGGGCTCGACCTGATGGCGGCGGGCCGGACGTTGCGGCTGCAGTTTCCGGAGCGGGTCACYTCGCCGGGAGGCCTGCGCAAGATGCTCGTTCGACTCGCCGACGAGGCGCGGGCGAAGGTGTGAGATGTCCTCGTTGTAGCGTCAGCGACGAACCGCTTTGCGGTTCCACGCCAGCCTGAGCGACGCCGCGGGTCGGGAGGCTTGCGTAGGCCTCCCTAAAGAGCGGCGGCCTCAGGACCGCAGCAACGGGCTCGCAGGGCACTTTGGGCGGCCGCCCAGACCGGCCGTCATGCGCAGATCTGGACGCCATCCTTGCGGTTGCCTCGCAGTCGCTCCCGCCAAATCGGCACCTGTGTGGCGCCGTTCGCCGCCAGGGCATGTGCTGCCTGCCCCCCCCCGCACATCGGTCGCGGGAAGGCATTTTGCCGCGCGGGGAGGCGGCCGGGTCTAATCGATGGACAGTCTTCGCTCGCTCACGCAAATGCTTCGCTTCGGGGCCGATCTGCGCCGCGCACGAAAGCGAAGTGCGCGATCGACTGCTGCGTCGCAGCATGATCGTCAAGTGTGCGCGACGCTGCCGACGGAATATGCATCACACGGCAAATGATGAGCTACGCCAATCAGCTCGGCGCAATAACCAATTCGTTCGGATCGTCTTGGCAAGACCGGCGTTGATCAGTATTAGGTCGGCGACCGCGCTTTGGTAAGGCGATGTAAACGGTAAGGTCACCGCGCACTGCGCCACGAATTTCGCGCGCAACAGCTGCGGGCTCTCAGGAGGGATTTTCGTGCAAGAGACGGGTATTCGCAACGGCGCCTTCGGTGCCGACAAATTCGGCTTAAAGAATCTCAAGCAGGTGCATTGGAATCTCGGCGCTCCCCAGCTCTATCAATATTCGCTGGCGGCTGGAGAGGCSGTKTTGTCTGCGAACGGGGCGCTGTGCGCGGATACTGGCGAATTCACYGGCCGCAGTCCGAAGGACAAGTTCACCGTGCGCGACGCCTCCACCGAGAAGATGTGGTGGGCCGGCAATCAGTCGATCACSGCGGAGCAGTTCGAAGCGCTGTACCAGGACTTCCTCAAACACGCCGAGGGCAAGACCCTGTTCGCGCAGGATCTCTATGGTGGCGCCGATCCGACCTTCCGCATCAAGACGCGCGTCTTCACCGAGCTCGCCTGGCACTCGCTGTTCATCCGTACGCTTCTGATCCGCCCGGAGAAGATCGAGCTCGACACGTTCGTGCCGGAGCTCACAATCATCGACATGCCGAGCTTCCGTGCCGATCCGAAGCGTCATGGCGTGCGCTCGCAGAACGTTGTCGCGATCGATTTCGCCCGCAAGATCGTCCTGATCGGCGGCTCCTACTACGCCGGTGAGATGAAGAAGAGCGTGTTCACGACGCTCAACTACTATCTGCCCGAGCGCGGCGTGATGCCGATGCATTGCTCGGCCAATGTCGGGCCGAAGGGTGATACGGCCATCTTCTTCGGCCTGTCCGGCACCGGCAAGACCACGCTGTCGGCCGACCCGAACCGCACGCTRATCGGCGACGACGAGCATGGCTGGGGTCCGTCCGGCGTGTTCAACTTCGAGGGMGGCTGCTACGCCAAGTGCATCAAGCTGTCGCAGGAGGCCGAGCCGCAGATCTTCGCCGCGTCGAACCGCTTCGGCGCGGTGCTGGAGAACGTCGTTCTCGACGAGGACAGCCGTGTTCCGGATTTCGACGACGGCTCCAAGACCGAGAACACGCGCTCGGCCTATCCGCTCGACTACATCCCCAACGCCTCGCGCACCGGCCGCGCGCCGCATCCGAAGAATGTCGTGATGCTCGCCGCGGATGCCTTCGGCGTGCTGCCGCCGATCGCGAAATTGTCGCCTGCGCAGGCRATGTATCACTTCCTGTCCGGCTACACGGCGAAGGTCGCCGGCACCGAGCGCGGCCTCGGCAAYGAGCCGCAGCCSGAGTTCTCGACCTGCTTCGGTTCGCCGTTCCTGCCGCTTGATCCCTCSGTCTACGGCAACATGCTGCGGCAGCTGATCGCCGAGCACAATGTCGATTGCTGGCTGGTCAAYACCGGCTGGACCGGCGGCAAATATGGCACCGGCTCGCGCATGCCGATCAAGGTCACGCGCGCRCTGCTGACCGCRGCGCTCGACGGCTCCCTGCGCAACGTCGAGTTCCGGACCGACAAATATTTCGGCTTCGCGGTGCCGACCGCGCTGCCAGGCGTCCCGAGCGAGATCCTCGATCCGGTCAACACCTGGKCCGACAAGGCCGAGTTCGATAAGACCGCCCGCGCCCTGGTCGGCATGTTCCAGAAGAACTTCGCCAAGTTCGAGGCCCAGGTCGACGCYGACGTCCGCGCYGCGGCGCCCGACGTGAAGCTGGCGGCGGAGTAGGGCTGCTACGCACACGGGTCAGCCGCTTTGCGGCTGRCYCCGAACCTGATCCARCGAGCTMCGGCAGCCGAACGCGCTGCCGGAGTTTTTGTATGCGGCGTCGCTGGCGGTGTCGTGACCCGATGCCGGGCCATTGCAGAAGCTGCCGCAGCGAGCCAGGTCGTCATCACCCGCGAAATGTTCAGCCCGGGGACATAGCTTACACCTGTTCGGGGACAT
>BFBZ01000010.1_pt287 | contig 132080 bp, 143 predicted proteins | sample 1888401 | NCBI WGS metagenome assembly BFBZ01 (sample SAMD00112614, study PRJDB3348) | symbiont metagenome | host: Chara braunii
TWKRGGGYRCYGKCCRGCCCYSGCYGCATGCCAGATTTYYGCCATTTTGCTTTGGATGCACAATGGTTTGAGCTACATATATAGKYAGTCGCGGGTTAGAAGGGYGGGCCGGCCCRTCMRGGCCTGAGAGCGCCGCCTACGCAAGGAAGCGAAAATGAGCATCGAGCAATTCATCGACAACGAAGTGAAGTCGAACGACGTCGTGCTGTTCATGAAGGGCACGCCGCAATTCCCGCAGTGCGGGTTTTCCGGTCAGGTCGTGCAGATCCTCGACCACATCGGTGTCGGCTACAAAGGCCTCAACGTTCTCGAATCGGCCGAGCTGCGCAACGGCATCAAGGTCTATTCGAACTGGCCGACGATCCCGCAGCTCTATGTGAAGGGCGAGTTCGTCGGCGGTTGCGACATCATCCGCGAGATGTTCCAGGCCGGTGAATTGCAGCAGCTGTTCGCCGACAAGGGCATCCCGGTCGACGTGGCCGCCTGACCTTGACCGCGCGCCAGATCGGCAAGGCGCGGCTCGAAGTCATCGTTACCGACATCACGACCCTGCGCGTTGACGCCATCGTCAACGCGGCCAACTCATCGCTGCTCGGTGGTGGCGGCGTCGACGGCGCAATCCATCGCGCCGCTGGGCCTGATCTCGTCGCCGAATGTCGTATGCTTCATGGCTGCAAGACCGGCGAAGCCAAGATCACCAAGGGCTATCGGTTACCCGCCAGGCATGTGATCCATACCGTCGGCCCGGTGTGGAATGGTGGCAAGCTCGACGAGGATGCTCTGCTTGCATCCTGCTATCGGCGCTCGATGGAGCTGTGCGAAGGGCATGGCCTTGCCTCGGTCGCTTTCCCCGCCATCTCGACCGGGATCTATCGTTTTCCAGCAGATCGTGCCGCGCAGATCGCCGTCAAGACTGTCGTCGACACACTGGCCGCCGCCCCCGGCGTCGAGCACATCATCTTCTGCTGTTTCTCCGCCCCAAGCGGTGCACTCCATCAGGAGGTCCTGGACGCCTTCGGGAGCCCTTGTGCCTGATGATACCGCCGCTACACTTCTCTGTGATATCCGGGGAGGGATAGATCGAATGATTTCATTTGGGTTTTGGCGCGCGGCCGCGGCCGCCGCAGTGATGCTTGCGGCTCCGTTGGCACATGCCGAAGGCACCTACGAGATTCCGGCGGGTGCCCATTTCAATCCCGACAAGCTCGCCAGGATCGGCGAGTTCTTCAAGAACGAGGTCGCGACCGGCAAGATTCCGGGCGCCATCGTCCTGATCCAGCAGCACGGCAAGCCGGTGTATCACGAGGCCTTCGGCGTGCAGGACGTGGTCAGCAAGGTGCCTATCACCGACAAGACCATCTTCCGCCTGGCGTCGATGTCCAAGTCGATCACCGCCGTGGCCTCGGTGCAGCTGCTGGAGGAGGGCAAATACAAGCTCGACGATCCCGTCTCGAAATACATTCCTTCCTTTGCCAACATGAAGGTCGGGGTCGAGAAGAAGGCCGAGGACGGTACCAAGACGCTCGAGCTGGTGCCGCTGAAGCGGCCGATCACGATCCTCGATCTGATGACGCATACGTCGGGCATCACCTACGGTTTCTATGGCGATAGCCTGGTCCGCAAGGCCTACAAGGAAGCCAACATCTATGGCGGTGATTTCGATCTCGCCGAATTCGCCGAGCGGATCGCCAAGCTACCGCTGCACAACCAGCCCGGCGAGCTCTGGCAATACGGCCATTCCACCGACATTCTGGCGCGTGTGATGGAGGTGACCACCGGCGAGAAGCTCTCGACGATCGAGCAGGAAAGGCTGCTCGGCCCGCTCGGCATGAAGGACACCGGCTTCTTCGTCACCGATCCGGAGAAGCAGAAGCTGATGGCCGAGCCGATGCCGAACGACAGCGACTTCCGGGTCGGCCGGGTCAACGATCCGACCAAGGTCAAGAAATGGGAGTCCGCCTCCGGCGGCATGGTCTCGACCATGGCGGACTATTCGCGCTTCGCGCAGATGCTGCTCAACGGCGGCACCTCCGATGGCAAGACCATCATGAAGCCCGAGACGTTCAAGGAATTGACGACGGATCGTGTCGGCCCGGGCTCCGGCGTGCAGCGCGACTTTTTCTACTTCCCCGGTGACGGCTTTGGCTTTGGGCTTGGGATCGCGGTGCGCACCGATCCGGGCAATGCCAAGCCGCCGCCGCCCGGCGATCTCGGCGAACTGAAATGGGATGGCGCCAGCGGCTGCTACTATGTCATCGACCGCAAGCAGGACTTCTTCTTCGTCCTGCTGGAGCAGACGCCGAGCGAACGTCAGCGGATTCAGCGGACCTTGAAACAGCTCGTCTATGAAGCGATGGAGAATTAGAGCGGTTTCGAGCGAAGTGGATACCGGTTCGCGTGAAGAAAACGCTTCAAGAAGAAGGAATAAGAGCATGATCCGATTCAATCGAAGCGGATCATGCTCTTATATGCGTGGGTGCCGCGCAGTCGTCGCGGCACTCGTGCTCGCGTTGGTCGCAACGGGTGCGAAGGCCGGTTCCGAGGCGCACAGCTTCTCGGCGGCAGGCCTCGCCAAGGTGTCCGACTATGTCAGGAACGAGGTCGCGACCGGCAAGATTCCCGGCGCGATCCTGCTGCTGCAGCAGCATGGCAAGCCGGTCTACTTCGAGAGCTTCGGGGTGCGCGACATCGCCACCGAGTTGTCGATGAGCCCGGACACCATCTTCCGCCTCTACTCGATGTCGAAGCCGATCACCACCGTGATCGCGATGATGCTGGTGGAAGAGGGCAAGCTCGCGCTCAGCGATCCGGTGTCGAAGTATGTCCCGCCCTTTGCCAAGATGAAGGTCGGCGTCGAGAGGCGTGGCGAGGACGGCAAGACGGTGATGACACAGGAGCCGCTCAAGCGTCCCGTGACGATCGAAGACCTGATGCGCCACACGGCCGGATTGCCCTATGGCTATTACGGCGGCGGGATCGTGAACAAGGACTACGCCGATGCCGGTCTGTTCAACAACGATCCCGACAATACCGAATTTGTCGCGCGGCTCACGGCTCTGCCGCTCGCCGAGCAACCCGGTACGCAGTGGGATTACGGCCATTCCACCGACGTGCTCGGCCGCGTCATCGAGGTGATCACCGGCAATTCCCTGTTTCAGGTCGAGAAGGAACGGCTGCTCGGTCCGCTCGGAATGAACGAGACGGCGTTCTACGTGACCGACCCTGCGAAATGGCCACTGATTGCGGAGCCGATGCCGAAGGACCGTACCATCAGTCCGGTCGCCGACATCCGCGACCCGCGCCGGCTGCTGCGATGGGAATCCGGTGGCGGTGGCATGGTTGGCACCATCGGTGACTATGCACGCTTCTCGCAGATGCTGCTGAACGGCGGCAGCTATCAGGGGAAGCGCTACCTGAAGCCGGAAACGATCGCACTGATGGCGTCGGATCATATCGGTCCGGAGACCGGGGTCGTCCGTGACAAGAACTATTATCCCGGCCCGAACTCCGGCTTCGGCCTCGGCCTCGCGGTCCGCACCTCCGTGCCGGAGAACACGAATTGGCCATTGGGCGAATATCGCTGGGACGGCGTCGGCGGCACGTTCTTCTTCATCGATCCCGCCGACGATCTATTCGGCATCTTCATGGTGCAGACGCCGTCACAGCGCGGCCGGATCCAGCAGGAATTGAAGACGCTGATCTATCAGGCGATGGGGCGTTGACCGGGCAAGACGATCTGTCCGTCATTGCGAGCGAAAGCGAAGCAGTCGATTCCGCCGCTCACTGAGCACGGATTGCTTGGCCGTTCCCGTTCCTCGCGATGAAGCTGTGGGAGCTACGCCGCGCGCACGATGTCCCTGACGTGGCCGATCGCTTCCTCGATCATCGCAGCCGTGACGTCGAGATGCGTGCATGCCCTGATCCGGCCGTCCATCATGGCGAGTGTCACGCCGCGCTTGCGCAACTCGGCGACCATCCTGGCGCCCGATACGCCGGCGCCGTCGGGCATGAAGAAGACGAGGTTGGTTTCCGGCGCCTGCACCGCGATGCCGTTGATCTGCGCCAGCCCGCGCGCCAGCGCCCGCGCATTGGCGTGATCGTCGGCGAGGCGGTCGACATGGTGATCGAGCGCGTAGATGCAGGCGGCGGCCGAGATGCCGGACTGCCGCATCGAGCCGCCGAGCCGCTGCTTCCAGCGCCAGACGTCGTCGATGAAAGCTTTGGTTCCGGCGATCACGCCGCCGATCGGCGCGCCCAGGCCCTTCGAGAAGTCGATCCAGGCGGAGTCCCAGCCAGCGGTCATGTCGCGCGCCGAGATGCCGGATGCGACGGTCGCGTTCAGGAGCCGCGCGCCGTCCATATGGGTGGCGAGGTCGTGATCCCGGGCGATCCGCACGATCTCGTCGAGCGCAGCCTTCTTCCAGATCGTGCCGCCGCCGATATTGGCGGTCTGCTCGACGCTGACCAGCACCTGCGGCGGCTGGTAGCGGGTGCGCGGATGCAGCGCGGTGCGGAACGTATCCGGCGTGAACTGGCCGTCGTCGCCCGGCAGCTGGGTGATCTGGAAGCCGCCGAGCGCCGCATGCGCGCCGCCCTCGCGCGCGATGATATGGGCGGTGGCATGCGCCAGGATCTCGTCCCCCGGCCGGCAATAGGCCAGCGTCGCCGCGACGTTGCACATCGTGCCCGACGGCATGAAGACCGCGGCCTCCTTGCCGAGCATATCGGCGACGCGGGCGCAGAGCTCATTGGTGGTCGGATCGTCGCCGACCTGCTCGTCGCCGACCTCCGCCCTGGCCATCGCTTCGCGCATCGCCGGCGTTGGCCTGGTCTGGGTGTCCGACAGCAGGTTGATGCGGACAGGTGGCGCCTTCGGATCGGGACGGGCAGGGGTGTAGTGCATGATGTCTCTCTCGGTCGATATGCCCTGACTTTAGCCAAACAAAAAGGCCCCGGCAAAACCGGGGCCTTTCGGATCTCGCATGCGTGCTGCGATCAGCGCGAATAGAATTCGACGATCAGATGCGGCTCCATCTGCACCGGGAACGGCACGTCCGAGAGGCCGGGGGTACGGGCGTACTTCGCAGTCATCTTGGAGTGATCGACTTCGATGAAGTCGGGCACGTCGCGCTCGGGCAGCTGGCTTGCTTCCAGCACCGGGGTGAGCTGCTTGGAGGATTCCTTGACCTCGACGACGTCGCCGACCTTCAGCTTGTAGCTGCCGATGTTGACCTTGCGGCCGTTCACCTTGACGTGGCCGTGGTTGATGAACTGGCGCGCGGCGAACATGGTCGAGACGAACTTGGCGCGATACACCACGGTATCGAGACGGCGCTCGAGCAGGCCGATCAGGTTCTCGCCGGTGTCGCCCTTCAGGCGGCTGGCTTCGACATAGATGCCGTGGAACTGGCGCTCCGAAATGTTGGCGTAGTAGCCCTTGAGCTTCTGCTTGGCGCGGAGCTGCACGCCGAAGTCGGAGAGCTTGCCCTTGCGGCGCTGGCCGTGCTGGCCGGGGCCGTACTCGCGGCGGTTCACGGGGCTCTTCGGGCGGCCCCAGATGTTCTGGCCCATGCGGCGATCGATCTTGTACTTCGCCTCACTGCGCTTTGTCATCGCGTCCTCTTTGTGTAGCCGTCGCAACAGRGCGACCGGCGTTTTGTCAGTTTCAGGTTTGAGGAGACGCGCCCTCCTGTGTACCGGCCAAAAGGCCCGTACCGACAGGTCCGCCTCGAAAGCTCGGGGAGAACCACGGGTCGCGAAACGCATCGCGGGCCGAAACCGGCCCGCGAGCAAGGGTGGTCTTAAGGAGAAAGTCCGGTCCTGTCAAACGAAACGCCGGGCCTTTTGGGCCGAATCGGCGCAAATTCCGGCCGTTTTGGCCCCCTCAGGGACGATTTCCGGCCGCCCGGACCGGCCGCGCCTCGGATGGTGGCTGGATCGCGTCCAGCTCCGCGGCAATTTCGCCGCCCAGCACCTGCTCGAGCCGGGTCATCGTCTGGGCGATCAGGGCGGCATCGCAGACCAGATGGTCCCAGCGCAGCACCACATCGACAGTCTGATCCGGCTTGACCACGCCGTAGCTCAGCAGGAACGGGCCGGGGCTCAGCGCATGCAACTCGCCCGGGCCGTAGGCGGCTACCGAGGTCACGCCGAAGCTGCCGCAGAAATTGGCGCGCTGCCGGCCGAAATTCATCCCGATCGCCCATGCCAGGCGGCGCAGCGGAAACGGCAGGCGCGTTACGCAGAGGGTTTTGCGGAACGAGGGGATTTCGTGCAGCGGCGCCGTCTTGGCGCGCCGGATCAGCGCATCGACGTCCGTGAGCGCCATCTCGTCGGCGCCGCGGACGCGTTCGAACAGCACACAATCCTCACCCTTCTCGACGCGCGCAATGGCAACCATTCCGACGCTGCACGGCAGCTCGTAGAGACAGGGCCAGGGCCATTTGACGTGCAGGGTGCGCAGGGTCGGCTCGGTCTTTGCGACCAGCGCGAATGCCTTGACGAAGATTGCGGCCCAGCCTGGAGCCTGCTCGGCGCGGGCGCGGGCCTCGACCACGGCACGGACGTTCAGCGAGCGCGTCAGGGACACGAACGGCACGCCGGCCGACGCGTACATCAGGTCGGCGACGAGACGGCGCGGCAATGAAATCCTGCGAAATTTACCGCGCATCGGTTCGGTTCATATCCCTGCAAACAGGCAAAAAATCAGAGGTCCGGCGAACTGAAATCGTTGCGCACCGCACCTGAAGCTAGCATGAACCAAGTGGTCGAACGCCAATTGGTTCGGTTCACGGCGCTGGTTTCGCCAGGGGCTCGCCGGCCTTGACGATGTAGATTCCGAGCACCTTGAGCGGCTTGTCGCCGGACGTTCTGGCGTCGTGCACCGCACCTTCCGGGATCTGGTAGGAGTCGCCCGCCTTCAGCTTCAACGGCGGCTTGCCGTCGATCAGAAGCTCGAGCTCGCCCTCGAGCACATAGCCGGTTTCGGCCCCGGGATGGGTGTGGCGCCCCGACGCACCCCCGGCGGGAACCTCGGCAATCGCCGTGACCGTGTTGTAGCCCGGCGGGAAATCGACCTTTTGCAGCGGCGTTCGCTTGATACCGCTTTGCTGCGCGACGGCTGTGCCGGCAAAGGCAATCACGGCGAGACCGAGTAGTAGTTTCCTGAACATGCATGTCCCTCCCAACCCGCGGAAAGTCTAGCAGCGCGGAATCGCGGCGAAAAGCAGGCGATGTGTGATGTACAGTTTCGACATTGGGATTAGTCCGTTTATCCAAGACGCACAGGATCGCGCCATTTGACGCGACGGAGCTTACGGCAGCCTGACACGCTGTTCAGCCAATTGCGGCGCTCGATTTTCCAATCCAGCTCGGGCGCGATGCCAAAGGTTCGGCCGCGGTTCCCTATGACGTGGCTGGAACTCGCTCGCCGGCGGCCGGCCTAAAGCGCATCGAAGTGCTGCGCGAATTGCGCCGACGAACTGTCCTGCACCCTGACGTCGACCTCGGCGTTGCCCCTGGCGACATAGGTGAAGCCGATCGATGGGTCTTCGCTCAACGAGATGCCACCATCCATGTCGAACACGCTGACGCCGCCGACACTGACCGAGACACGCTCGAGATAGCGTGCCGGGGTGTAGTCGCCGCTCGCGTTCTGCTGCATCCCGCTGTAGTTCGGATGGCTGATGAGGAGACGCGATGGCACCAGCGAGGCGTCGATCGAGCGTTCGCGTCGCAGCTGCATCCTGCCCATCCGAGCCAGCACGTCGGCTGACGCGGTGGCGCTCGGCGCGGAGCAGCCGCCGGCGGCCCTGATATATTGCGACACTGCGTAGAGCCTGCCGTCGCCGGTCTCGGCGACCGCGTGGATCAGGGTGAATTCGTTGACGCGTATCCGCAGCTTCAAGTCCTGCCGCGCAAACGCCGGACCGAGCCGGAACCGGCCCGCGAGCGGCATCGGGTTGTTGTCGACGACGACCGACACCGAGGTGATCGGCCGGTCGCCGATGAAGTCCACGCTGATCGGCACCAGGGCCGCATCCATTGCCTGTTCGGGCACCTTCAGCTTCAGGAGCGCGCTGCCGTCTTCGATCGGCCGCTCACCGAAAATATCGCCCGCGATGCTCTTCCAGCGCGCCTCGCGTTCGGTGCCGTCGTCCGCCGCGGCAAGGGTGATGCCGGCAACAGCGAACAGCATCGAGATCAGAAGCCGTTTCATCATCGCGTCCCTCGTCGAGCGGTTATTGTACAGCCGGGCCTTCCGGCTCCGTGATGGCGGTGGGCAGGCCGGAGTCCTGCCAGGCCTCGATGCCGTCCGGATACCAAGCCACATGCCGATAGCCGTCTGCGATCAGCCGCTTGGCGGCGTTCCAGCTCGCCCAGCAATCGACGCGGCAGTAGACCACGATCGACCTGTCGCGGTCGCCTGCCGTCAGGTCTGCCAGCCGCGCTCGGATATAGCCCATCATCGTGGCGGAGATGACGCCGGCGCCGGCTCCCGGAATCCAGACGCTGCGCGGGATGGTCCGGTGCGGCATCGGCAGCCACGGCGACGACAGATGTTCGGGACGCCGTGGTGCGGGAGAAACATCGATCAGCACCGTCGACCCGCCGGTCGACAGCGCGGCAAGCTCCTGCGTCGCGATCACGGTGCCGCCGGCAACGGTCGCCGGTACGCGCCCGTTCATCGGACCCTGCCAGAGGCCCTCTGGTTCGGGTGGCGCATCGTCCTGCGCGAGCGCGCCCGTCGCGTGCACCATGATCGCCAGCGGGACGCAGATGATCGTCAGGCAATGCTTCCACCTCATTCCCACTCCAGCCGCCGATAAGCCTCGATCACGTTGCGGCCATTATAGGTGTCGAACATCGGCCAGCGGGCGCGTTCGGATTGTGCGACGGAGCTTGCTGCATCCTCGATCGATAGACCCCGGCCAATCGCGGCGCGCGTCTCGTCGCGCAGCAGGGCCAAATAGCGTTGCAGTGGCGTGACTGCCTCTTGCAGTTCCACCAGCGGCGGTCCGTGCCCCGGAACGGCGTGCCGGGTACCGGACGTGTGCATCGCCGCGAGTTCCGTGAGCCACCCGTTGAGATCGCCGTCGAGCGCCGGCACCCGATCGACGAACAGGAGGTCGCTCGCCAGCAGGATGCCAGATTGCCTGTCGAGCACGCTGAGATCGGAGACGGTGTGCGCGGGAGGATGGGCCGTCAGCAGCAGGATGCGGCCACCGAGATCAAGCTCGACAGGCTCGCTCCTGCGCACCAGCATCGTCGGCACCACGACGTCGCCGGCCTCCGTTGCGCCCAGCAGCCTTTCGAGGCCGCTGCGATAGAACGCGCCGCGGGCGGCGAGTTGCTGCGGAAGTTCGGAATGGCCGACAAAGATTGTCCCGTCTTGCCTGAAGGCGGCGGCGCCGAAAACATGGTCGGGGTGGACATGCGACAGCACGACATAGCGGATCGGCAATTGCGTGCGTGCGCGGATCGCAAGCCGCAGGCTCCGTCCGTCATGCAGGCTGCCGCCCGGATCGATCACGGCGACGGCGTCGCGTCCGATCACGAAGGCAAGGTTGGCGATGGCGTCGAAATTGCCGGCCGAGGCATCCTCGGTCACGCCGCGGCGCACATGAAGTCCGGGAGCGACCTCGACCATCGGCGCCGGGGCGGCCGAAGCCGTCGCCCGCGATCGTGCGGGTGCGCAGCACAGGCAAAGGCCACCGAACAATGCCGCGCGACGCGACAGCGCCTTGTCCGAAGCGGAAACCATCATTCCTCCCGGCTGCGACTATAGCGGGGAGGCGCCGGCCTTGATCGGTACTTTGGTCGTACCGAGACCGACGATCGCGCAGCTCAAGGGGCGCGGTGAAGGTGCGACGCGGCTGTTGCGCCTAGCGGCTGATTCCGGCGAAGGCGGCTGCGATGCCGCGCTGGAACAGCGACCAGTCGAAGCCGAGCGCGAGCGCGAGATAGCCGCGGTCGATCATCGCGTTGGCCTGGTCCGCGGTGCGCGCGACGCCGCCGATCGGCACGCCGCTCTTCATGATGCCTTCCTCGGCACGCTGCGTCAGCGCGACCACTTCGGGGTCGTCGGGCAGGCCGCGCTTGTTGATCGAGGTGGCAAGATCGCCGGGACCGATCACCGCGAGGTCGATGCCCGGCGTCGCCATGATCTCGTCGATCCGGTTCACGGCATCGACATGCTCGATCGTGACCATGCAGATCATGTCGTCATCGGCGGTCGCCATGTAGTCGTTCATCGAGACGCCCCAGCGGAACGGCGCATGGAACGGTCCCCAGAGCCGGTCGCCGTTCGGCGGATAGCGCACGCTGCGCACGGCCTTCTCGGCGTCGGCGCGGTTGCAGATCATCGGAAAATTGATGCCGAGCGCGCCGATGTCCATCGGTGCCTTGGCGAGGTGCGGCTCGTTGGCGGCGATCCGCACCATCGGCACGCACGGCGTCCCTGACGTTGCCACGATCATCGCGTGCGCGGTGCCGAGATCGATCGGGCCGTGCTCGAGATCGACGATGATCCAGTCCAGCGACTGCGCCATGATCTGCACGGTCTGGATGCTCGGAATGGTCGCGATCGCGCCGAAGGTCGGGCGCTTGTCGCGCCACAGCTTGCGCAGGCGGTTGAGCGGCGTCAGCGGGGCTGCGGTCAAATTCGGTCCTCCCTCGAACGAGAGCAGAGGCTAGCAGCTGTCTCTTATACACATCTAGATGTGTATAAGAGACAGGTGTCGGGCCGAGCAGTTGCGCCGTGCGCCGCGCGATCGCCGGGGCGGGGTCGATCCACTCGACCGGCCAGGGCGCGAGCCTGGTCAGGCGTTCCAGCAGCAGCGGATAATGCGTGCAGGCCAGCACGACGGTGTCGGTGCGGGCCGGGTCGCCGGGGCCGTCGCCGACGAAGCAGGGCGCGAGCTCGGCCGCGATGTCCTGGTCGCGCACGCTCTCGCCGCTGAGGGCGGCTTCCGCCAGCGAGGCGAGCTCGCCGGAGCCGACCAGCGTCACCTCGCAGCCCTGCGCAAAATCCGAGATCAGCTTGCGGGTGTATTCCCGCTTCACGGTGCCCCTGGTGCCGAGCACCGAGACGCGGCGGGTCTTCGACGAGGCGCAGGCCGGCTTGATCGCCGGCACGGTGCCGACGAAGGGCAGGCGGTAGGCATCACGCAGATGCGACATCACCAGGGTCGATGCCGTGTTGCAGGCGATCACGACGAGGTCGGGCGCGTGAGCCTCGATCAGCTCGCCGACCAGCGGCACCACGCGGGCGATGATCTCGTCCTCGGTGTGGTGGCCATAGGGGAAGAACGCGTCATCGGCGACATAGACGTAATGCGCGTCGGGCCGGGCGCGGACGATCTCGCGTAGCACGGTGAGGCCGCCGAGGCCGGAATCGAACACAAGGATGGTCGGGGGAGTGGACACGGTGAAAAGTCTATCCGAAGCAGGGTTACCATTCAGTTGTTATTGGCTATCCGGCCTCTGCGGCCGACAAAAGGCGGTGAAGGCGGGAATTTCATATGGCCTTGATCGATCCCTGCAAGTATCACGGCAAACTATTGCCGCGACGTGCGAAATCCTAACGGGGCCAATCGATCATGATCCGCAATACCACCACGAGCTGGGGCTCGCTCGCCCGTGCGTTCCACTGGGGGTTGGGCATCGCCATCATCGGCATGCTGGCTTATGGCTGGTGGATGAACCACATCCCGGCGCGGGCGGACAAGTTCTTCTACCGGTCAATCCATGCCGATATCGGCTATCTGGTGCTGCTCTTCACCGTGCTGCGGCTGCTCTGGCGCGGCGTTAATCCGACGCCGGCGCTGCCGGCCGACACGCCCTCCTGGCAGCGGATCGCCGCCCGCCTCAGCCATGGCGCGCTTTATCTCGTCACCATCCTGGTGGCGATGTTGGGCTGGGCGCATTCTGGCGCCCGCGCCCAGGACTATTCGAGCTTCTTCGGCCTGTTCCACGTTCCCCAGATCACGTCGCCCGACAAGGCGGCGGCGGACGCCTATGAGGATCGCCATATTTTCTTCGCCTATGTGCTGCTGGCGCTGATCGTGCTGCACCTCGCCGCGGTTGCCTTCCATTACTTCGTCAAGCGCGACCAGATCGCCGCGCGGATGATCGGGGCAGGTGAGGCCGACGCCTCGGGTTAGCCCAACAGGCGGGCTGCGCGCGGCGGTTGGTCTCGAAACGGCCTTGCGAGCCAGGTAATTGCGGCATCCTGAGATGAACCGGGGCGGCCATCGCGGCCAGAATGCTCGTGAACGATCCTGCGCGCGATCAAGTGGCTTGGCGGATGCCCGACGAGGGCACACCGCATGCCGCCACCTGGATGGCCTTTGGCGCCGGCGCGGCAATCTGGGGCGGCAAGCTGCTGCCTGTCGCGCGGGAAAATCTCGCTGACATCGCCAAGGCGATCGCCGCCTATGAACGCGTGAACATGCTGGTGCGCGAGGAAGACCACGCGATCGCTGCCCGGCTTTGCGGCCCCGCGGTCAACCTCGTCGTCCAGGCGGTCGACGATGTGTGGCTGCGCGACACCGGGCCGGTCTTCGTGGTTGATCCGTCCGCGCAGCTCGGCGCCGTCGGTTTCAATTTCAACGGCTGGGGCAACAAGCAGCGCCATGCGCTCGATGCCACGGTCGCGGAGCGTGTCGCCGGACTGGCAAAGGCGACGTTCCTGGAAGCCGGACTGGTGCTGGAAGGTGGCGGGATCGAAGTCGACGGTGAGGGGACTGCGATCATCACCGAGAGCTGCGTGCTCAATCCAAACCGCAACCCGGGTCTATCCAGGGAGAAGTGCGAGGCCGAATTGTCCCGCCTGCTCGGGCTCGACAAGATCATCTGGCTGCCCGGCATCGCCGGCAAGGACGTCACCGACGGACATACCGACTTCTACGCACGGTTTGCCAGTCCCGGTGTTGTCGTCGCAGGTCTGGAGACGGATCCGTCGTCGTTCGACCACGCGGTCACCAAACGGCACCGCGACATCCTGCGCGGCGCCACGGATGCGAAGGGTCGGCGGCTGGATGTCGTTGTGTTGCAGGCACCGTCGACGGTGCGTCCAAAATACAGCAGCAAGGAATTCGCCGCCGGCTACATCAATTTCTATGTCTGCAATGGCGCCGTCATCGCGCCGGAATTCGGCGACGCCGCAGCCGACGGCAATGCGCGCGACAAGCTGCGCGACCTGTTCCCGGATCGGGAGATCATTCAGCTCAACATCGACGGCATTGCGGCCGGCGGCGGTGGAATTCATTGCACGACGCAACAGCAGCCGCGTTCGCAGCCATGAATGCAGGCCGCGAGGTGCTCGCGGCCTGATCCATTTCCGGCTGAACGAAGTTTAGCCCGCCGGCATCTGCTTCTCGACCAGGCGCACCCAATATGAGGCGCCGTGGCCGAGGATGTTGTCGTTGAACTTGTAGGCGGGGTGGTGGCACATCGGGCCATCGCCCATCCCGAGGAACACGAACGCGCCGGGGCGCGCCTCCAGCATGAATGCGAAATCCTCGGCGCCCATCACCGGCACCAGATTGTCGTTGACGCGGTCGGCGCCGACCACGTCGCGGGCGATCTCGGCGGCGATGCCGGCCTCGCGGGCGTGATTCAGCGTCACCGGATACATCCGTCCATAATCGGTCTCGGCCGAGCCGCCATAGGCTTTCGCGATGCTGGAGGCGACTTCGCCGATCCGGCGCTCGACCAGGTCGCGCACCCCGGGATCGAGTGTGCGCACCGTGCCGCCCAGCGTGACGGTCTCGGGGATCACGTTGAACGCGCTGCCGGCCTGGAACATGGTGATCGAGATCACGGCCGATTTCAGCGGGTCGACATTGCGCGACACGATCGATTGCAGCGCGTTGATGATCTGGGCGCCGATCAGGACGCTGTCGACCGCCTCGTGCGGCGCGGCGCCGGCATGGCCGCCCTTGCCGTGCACGACGATCTTCAGGGTGTCTGACGAGGCGAGCATCGGCCCTGGCGTGGTCGCGAAGTAGCCCTCGGGCAGGCCCGGCATGTTGTGCAGGCCATAGACCTCCTGGATGCCCCAGCGGGTCATCAGGCCGTCGTCGACCATCGCCTTGCCGCCGGCGCCGCCTTCCTCGGCCGGCTGGAAGATCACGACCGCGGTGCCGTCGAAATTCCGCGTCTCGGTGAGATACTTCGCGGCGCCCAGCAGCATCGCGGTGTGGCCGTCATGGCCGCAGGCGTGCATCTTGCCAGGGACCTTCGAGGCATAGGCGACGCCCGAGGCCTCCTCGATCGGCAGCGCGTCCATGTCGGCACGCAGCCCGATGGTCTTGCCCGAGCCGTTCTTGCGGCCGCGGATCACGCCGACAACGCCGGTGCGCCCGATTCCCGTTACCACTTCGTCACAGCCGAACTCGCGCAGTCTGTCGGCGACGATGCCGGCGGTGCGGTGCACCTCGTAGAGCAGTTCGGGATTCTCGTGGAAGTCATGGCGCCAGGCGGCCATTTCATCCGAGAGGGCGGCAACGCGATTGACGATGGGCATGGGAAGGGTCCGTTTCTTGTGATTGCGGTGGCGGGGAGCGTAGCGCAACCCGCCGCATTGTCACGCGGAATGGCACCAGCCCGTGGCCCGGATCAGGTCGGCCCGCTACAGATTCGCCAGTCCGCATTCGACGGCGAGGCGGACCAGCTGGGCGTCGGTCCGCATCCCGGTCTTGGCCTTGATCAGATAGTGGTAGTTCTGCACGGTCTTGGTGCTGAGGTTCAGATTGGCCGCGATCTGCTCCTTGGTGTGGCCGGCCGCGAGCTGCCGCAGGATCTCGATCTCCCGCTCGCCGAGCTGGTCGAGCGCCGATCTGGTCGGCACCAGGCTCTCCAGCGCCAGCACCCGGGCCACGTCGTCACTCATCGCATGCTCGCCGCGCGCAACGGCGCGGATCGCTGCGATCAGTTCGGCCGGCTCGCTGCCCTTGGTGACGAAGCCGGAGGCGCCGGCGGCGAAGGCTGCCTTCACCTGCGCCGCCTCGCTGTGCATGCTGAACACCAGGATGCGCGCGTCGGCATCGCGCGCGCGGATGTTGCGGATCGCTTCCAGTCCGCTGGCGCCCGGCATCGAGATGTCCATCACCACGACGTCCGGCTCGTGCGACTTGAACGCGCGATAGGCATTGGCCGCGTTGTCGGCCTCGGCGACCACGCGGAAATCGTCCTGGTGTTCGAGCACGCGCCGGTAGCCTTGGCGGACGACGGGATGGTCGTCGACCAACAGGATGGCGATACCTCGGGCCTTCGAGGCTATCGTCTTGGCGGTCGTCATCTCAGGCGGCGAGCGGGATCGTGGCGGCAACACTGAGGCCGCGGCTGGCGCGTGCGATCGACAGCGAGCCGCCGAGTGCGGCGACCCGCTCGCTGACGCCGGTGAGGCCGAAGCCGGCCGATTCCGCCACCTTGGCCGCATCGCCGCCGCCATCGTCCTCGACCCGCACGAGCAGCGCATTCTCCGCGCCGGTGCGCCGCTCGATCCGCAGCACAATCTCGCGCGCCGCGCTGTGGCGCAGCGCGTTGGTCAGGCATTCCTGCGCGACGCGATAGGCGGTGGCGGCGACAGTCCCTGTCTCTTATACACATCTAGATGTGTATAAGAGACAGGGTCAGGCATTCCTGCGCGACGCGATAGGCGGTGGCGGCGACAGTCCCGCGCACGTCGGCGAGATCGCCTTGCAGGTCGAGCTGGATCAGCGGCTGGGTCGTGGCCCGCGAGCGCCAGCTATCGACGAGGCTGACCAGGCTTGCCTCCAGCCCGAGCTCCTCGGCCGGCGGATGACGCAGCCGGTTCAGCGTATCGCGCAGGCAGGCCATGATGCGGCGCGTCGCCTGCGAGATCATCCGCGCATCCTGCGCGATCTCGTTGCCGGGATCCTTCTGCGGCGCGGTGGCCTCGATCGTGTTGGCGAAGGCGAGGATGGCGGTGAGGTTCTGGCCGAACTCGTCATGCAGCTCGCGGGCGAGCGCGCGGCGTTCGTCGCTGCGGATCTCGAGCAGGCGCCGCGTCAGCACCGTGCGTTCTTCCTCGGCTGCCGCGAGGCGGTCGCCGAGATCGCTCACGGCGCGTCCGATCATCGCCAGCTCCATCGAGCGGATCCGCGGCAGCGGCGTCAGGTATTCGCCGTCGGCCATGCGTTGCAGTGCCGTGACGATGGTTCGCGCCGGCGCCAGCGTATGGGCGATGGCGAGCGAGGCGAGCAGGGCGATCGCGAGCGCCATCAACAGTGCGACATGGATGTTGTCGAGGATGTGCTGCCAGGCCAGCGCGATCGCGGCGTCCGGATCGGGCGTGGCGCGGACGGTTCCGCCGGTCGCGGCGCGCTCGCTGATCGGCCGCTCAACCGTGGTGTGGTCGCCGAGCACCGTCTGGACGGTGGTTGCGAACCAGCGCGGCGGCGTCTTGCCGATGCCCTTGCTCTGGCCGCAAAGCGGCTTTTCGAACGCGCCGGCGGGCTCGAACTGGACGCAGATGCCCGGGGCGATCAGGCCCATGGTCTCGATGGTGCGCCAGTCCGGCGAGGGGAGCAATTGTTCACGCATCCGGTTGCTGCGCAGCAGCAACTCGCGCCAGTACAGCCCTTCGAGCGCTTGCGACACCCGTTCGGCGGAGGCTTCCGTAGCGCGATCGACGCTGCGATAGGCATCGATCGTGGCCCAGACCGTGGCCGCGCCGAGGCAGAACGCGACGATGACGAGCAGGCGGGCGACCAGTTGAAGCACGAGGCGCATGCGATCACTCCTCAGCCGGAGCGCGTTGTGGAACGACACGCCCAAACGCAAGTAGCGAACGGTAGCAGCAAGCTGGTTCCGAGCCAATGCAACCCAGCGATGAGGCAAGAGATCGGGCAATTTGCCCAACGAAACTTGGGCAGATGTCTTTGGACGGCATTTTTCGGCTCTGCTCTAACCGGAGGAGAGATCGCACGGCTTGATGGAACGGTCGGCAACGGGAGATAACGCAGCATGAGTGCCAGGGTCGGCGCCTCGGCCGCATCGGCCGGCACTGATACGGCGGAGCGCAGCGTGCTGCTGCTCTGGATGATCTTCACCGGGCTGTCGATTTTCGCCGCGTTCCTGCTGTGGCGTTACGGCCTGATCAGACTGATGGTCCACTCCGACCGCACCTACATTTCCAGCGTCATTGCCGTCCTCTACGTCCTGACCTGCATCCATTGCTTCTGGCGGACGCGGGCGATCGCGCGCGAAGGCGAGGTGGCGCGCTCCTGTCGATCGGTGCTCGCCGCACCCGACGGCGCGGGTGCGCTTGCCGCAGACGCCAAGGGCCTGCCTGGCGGGCTCGTCACCGATCATATCCGCAGCCTGGTGCAGAAAGCCGACGCGCAGGCCAAGGGGCCGATCGACCAGACCCTGCTGCTGCGCACGCTGGCGGACCGGCTGCGCGGCTCCAACGGATTTGGCGCCTTCGCCTCCGACACGCTGATGAAACTCGGCCTGCTCGGCACCATCATCGGCTTCATCATCATGCTGGCGCCGATCGCAAGCCTCGATGCCGCCGACAAGGTCGCGATGAAATCGTCGATGGGCCTGATGAGCGACGGCATGGCGGTCGCAATGTACACGACGCTTGCCGGCCTGATCGGATCGATCCTGGTTCGCGTCCAGTACTACATGCTCGATTCCGCGACCCAGCGGGTGTTTTCCGATGCCGTCGTGCTGACCGAAACGCACGTCACCCCGGCTTTGGAACGCCGCCATGATGGATGAATTCGGGCTCTATCCGCGCGAGGAGCCGTTCGATCCGCTTGGCGTCATGCTGTTCAAGGCGCTGCAAGTGATCGCCTTCCTGTTCTTCCTGGCGCTGCTGTCGGTTTCGCCCGACTCCAAGGAAGGCAAGATCGAATCCAAGGCGGAGTTCATCATCACCATGGACTGGCCGGACAACCATCCCGACGATCTCGACCTGTTCGTGCAGGACCCTGCCGGCAACATCGCATGGTACCGGCATCGCGAGGCCGGTTTCCTGACGCTCGATCGCGACGACCGCGGCGGCGCCAATGACTTCATCGTCGTGAACGGCAAGAAGATCGCATCGCCGATCCGCGAGGAGATCGTCACCCTGCGCGGCATCGTCGCCGGCGAGTACACCGTCAACGTCTCGCATTTCCAGGCCACCACCGGCGAGCCGGTGCAGGCCAACGTGAAGGTGCAGAAGCTCAACCCGACGGCGCAGGTGATCTTCGACGACAAGCTGACCGTCGATCACACCGGCGACGAGAAGACCGCGGTCAGGTTCCGCCTCGATGCCGAGGGCAAGGTGATCAACGTGGACCAGCGGCCAAAATCGCTGCTCGAGACCTTCCGCAGCAATTGGCGTAACGGCGCCGACCTCGATCCGAACACCGGCGCCCCTAAATCCGGCGTCAGGGTGCTTGGCCGTGACTAGTCTGCAATCAATCATCCTCACGCTCGCGGTCGCCTATGCGGTGATCGGCGCGCTGCTGCTGATCGTGCTGGTCTATGCGCGGCTGCACTGGTCGCTGAAGGCCGTCGTCATCGTCGTGACCAGTGCCTTCTACTTCGTCAGCTTCGGCGGCATGCGCGGCCTGCTCGGCTGGGCGTCCGCGGAAAAGCTGCCGGCGAATTTCAAGCTGCTGTCGACGCGGATCGTGGAGCCGCATTCGCTGGAGGGCGATCCGGGCTCGATCTATCTCTGGGTCGAGGAGCTCGACGAGGACAACCGGCCGAGCGCGGTCCCGCGCGCCTTCCGCATTCCCTACAGCGAGGCGCTGGCCGAGCAGACCCACACCGCCGACAACGAGATCAAGGCCGGGCGCCCGCAAGGCGGCCGGGCGGCGGATTTCGGCGGCGGCGACGGCACCATCATGGACTTCGTCAGGGAGTACATCACGCCGAAGACGATCCTGGAGACATCAGGCGGCGATTCCACGACCGGGACGTTCGTGGCCCCGCCGGCGGGTGCCCAGGGATCGGTCTTCACGCCGCTGCCGCCCCCGCGGATGCCGCCGAAGGATGCGCAGCAATAGGACCTTGCCGAAAATAATGGGTCAGGGTGGTGGACAGTAATCGTCCGGAATCCCTCCGGTCACAGTCTGGGTGTATTCTCCGGGCTAACCGGGGCTAGATTTCATCCCCAAGACATTTTCCCGGCAAAGGGGTCGCTGCGTGAAGCGGCCCCTTTCGATTCAGTCCCAATCCAGACCGGTATTTCGGGCAAGGACGCGCTCCGCGCATGGCTGTCATCTCACAGCGTCTCGCTGACAGATATTGAAATCTGTCAGCGAGATGGTGTATATACCGTTCAGCCCAAGGGAGGAGGGCGCCCAGTGGCTGTTCCGGTGATTTGGCCGGGGAAGCCGTACCTGATTTGATTACCTCGAAGGACTACCTCCATGACGATAGAAATCTTCCAATTGACCGCCCAGATTCAACAGTGGCTCAACCTTCGCGTCGCCCGYCATTTGGCTGCCCAGGCCGCCAAATTCACCCGCGGGCAGGACAGCGATAACCAGACGGTAAACGCATGAACGAGGCGGTGGTTTTGACACCCGAGCGGATCCTCGAGGCAACTGAGGATGTCTTGAGGCGCTTCGGGTTGACCAAGGCCACCGTCGTCGACGTTGCCCGTGCGCTGGATGTCAGCCACGGCAGCGTCTACCGCCACTTCCCCAGCAAGGCTTCGCTGCGCGACGCGGTGGCCAAGCGCTGGCTCGACCGCGCCAACGAGCCGCTGTGCAAGATCGCGGCGAGCTCGGGCCCGGCGCCGGAGCGGCTGGAGAAATGGCTGCGCACCGCCTTTACCATCAAGCAGAAGAAGGTCTGCGACGATCCCGAGATGTTCGCGACCTACCTCGCGCTGGCGCAGGACGCCCGCGAGGTGGTGGAAGCCTACAAGGACAAGCAGGTCGATCTGGTCGCGAAAATCCTGGCCGACGGCGTGGCGCAAGGCGTGTTCGAGATGGACAACGTCAAGGCGACCGCGCGTGCCGTGTTCGATGCGACCGTCCGCTACCATCACCCGGCGCATGCCGAGGAATGGGCCAAGCCGGAATGCCCGTCGCGGATCGATGCGTTGATCGCCCTGCTGCTGAAGGGCGTACGGGTCTGCAAGCAATAGCGGTCGCGTTTCCTACTGTTCCCTACATCTTCTGATCGACCGATGCCTTTGGCCCGATTGCGAGCCCGGGGCCGCGTGTGCTTGATATCGGGCAGGGATCAGTAGCGCGGACCACGATGCGGCTTGCACTCTTTGCCGATATTCATGCCAACCGGCAGGCCTTCGCCGCCTGCCTCGATGCCGCGCGGGCGCGTGGCGCCGAGCGGCTGGTCTGCCTCGGCGATATCGTCGGCTATGGCGCCGATCCCGAATGGGCTGTCGATACCGTGGTGGGGCTCGTGTCCGAGGGCGCGATCGCAGTGCGCGGCAATCATGACAACGCGATTGGCGTTCCCAGCGACAGCATGAATGCCGATGCGCAGGCCGCCATCGACTGGACCCGCGGCCGGCTCAATGGCGAACAGAAGGCCTTCCTCGCCGGCCTGCCGATCCTGCGCGAAGAGGACAACCGCCTCTACGTGCATTCCGAGGCCTCCGATCCGGCGAAGTGGCGCTATGTCCGAGACACCTCGGATGCCGCGCGCAGCATGATGGCCACCGAGTTGCAGATCACGTTCTGCGGCCACATCCACCGTCCCGGCCTCTACTCGATGTCCTCGACCGCCAAGATGACGAGCTTCGTCCCGACCTCGGGCGTCCCGGTCCAATTGTTGACGGGACGGCGCTGGCTCGCGGTGCTCGGCTCGGTCGGCCAGCCGCGCGACGGCGATCCCGCGGCATCGTTTGCGATGTTCGACACCGCAAGCCGCGAGATCACCTATCATCGCGTGCCCTATGACGTCGCGACCGCGGCGGCGCGGATCAGGGCGAACGGCCTGCCGCATTGGCTGGCCGACCGGCTGCCGCTCGGCAGGTGATCCCGATGCCTGCGCTGACCATGCAGTCGGGCGCCGAGATCGATGGTTTCACCATCGGCGAGCGGGTGCACCGCGGCGGCATGGCGACGCTGTGGAGCGTCACCCATCCGGGCATCAACGTACCGCTGCTGATGAAGGTGCCGCTCACCTCGGAGGGCGAGGATCCCGCCGCCATCGTCAGCTTCGAGATGGAGCAGATGATCCTGCCGCGGCTGTCGGGGCCGCACGTGCCGGCGTGTTTCGGCACCGGCGATTTCGAGCGCCAGGCCTATGTGGTGATGGAGCGCATCCCCGGGCAAACCCTCTACAAGCGGCTCGACGCGCTGCCGATCCCGTATGACGAGGCGCGCTTGATCGGCGGCAAGATCGCCACCGCGCTCGCCAGCCTGCATCGGCAGAACGTGATCCATCACGACATCAAGCCGAGCAGCATCATGTTCCGCGAGCGCGGCGAAGCGGTGCTGATCGATTTCGGTCTGTCGCATCATCAGCATCTGCCCGACCTGTTGCAGGAGGAGTTTCGCCTGCCATACGGCACCGCGCCCTACATGGCGCCGGAGCGCCTGCTCGGGGTGCGCGACGATCCGCGCAGCGACCTGTTTTCGCTCGGGGTGCTGCTGTATTTCTTCACCACCGGGGTTCGCCCGTTCGGTGAGACCGAGACCCTGCGCGGGATGCGGCGCAGGCTGTGGCGCGATCCGTATCCGCCACGCAAGCTCAAGCCCGACTATCCGCCCTGGTTGCAGGAGATCGTGCTGCGCTGTCTGGAGATCGATCCGGCCGCGCGCTATCCGACCGCGGCGCAGCTCGCTTTCGATCTCGGTCACCCCGAGCAGGTCAAGCTGACCGCGCGGGCGCAGCGGCTCGATCGCGATCCGCTGCGCGTCGTCTGGCGCCGTCGCTTCAATCTCGGCGCGGTGCCGCCGCAGCCGAAGTCCAGTGCCGCGGTGCAGCTCGCCTCCAGCCCGATCGTTGCCGTCGCACTCGATCTCGGCGAGGGCGCCGACGCGCTGAACGACATCATCCGCGTCACCGCCGAGCAGGTGCTGTCAACGTCGCCGTCGGCGCGGCTCGCCTGCGTCAACGTCCTGAAGCTCAATCGTCTTGCGATCGACCGCAGCCATGACGAGCAGGGCCAGAACAAGCATGTCGACCGCCTGGTCGCGCTTCAGCACTGGGCGCGGCCGTTCAAGCTCGAGGACGACAGGCTGACCGTGCATGTGCTGGAGGCGATCGATCCGGCCGCGGCGATCCTGGAGTTCTGTGCGGTCAATCTGGTCGACCACATCATCATCGGCGCGCGGCAATCCTCGATGCGGCGCGCGCTGCTCGGCAGCGTCTCCGCGAAGGTCGCCTCCGAAGCGCCGTGCACCGTGACCGTGGTGCGGCCGTCGCGGCTGACGCCGGCGACGGATGGCGACGACGGCGGCGCGGCGGACCAGGCGGCCAACGCCGCGGCTACGCCGCCCGCATTGTTCTGATCGGACGCTTCCACATCGTCATAGCCGGGCTTGTCCCGGCCATCTACGTCTTGCCACCGGCAGACGAAGACGTGGATGCCCGGGACAAGTCCGAGCATGACGAGTTGAGTAGCGGGATCCGCCGCGTGCCGGGCTAGATCGCTTCGCCGCGTGCCTCGGCCGCGGCATGGCGGATCGCGGCGATGTTGGTCTTGTAGGCCTCGATGGTGCCGCCCTTGAACACCGCGGAGCCCGCGACGAAGGCATTGGCGCCGGCGGCGGCGAGCTGACCGGCAACGTCGGGCGCAACGCCGCCATCGACCTCGATATCGATCGGCCGGCCCGCGACCATCGCCCTGATGTCGGAGACCTTGCCGATCGCCGAGCGGATGAAGGCCTGGCCGCCGAAGCCGGGATTGACCGACATGACCAGCACGAGGTCGATCAGGTCGAGCACATATTCGATCGCGCTCGGCGGCGTGCCCGGGTTGATCGAGACGCCGGCCTTCTTGCCGAGCGCGCGGATCGCCTGCAACGAGCGATGCAGATGCGGGCCGGCTTCGGCGTGCACGGTGATGTGGTCGCAGCCTGCCTTGGCAAAGGCTTCGAGATAGGGGTCGCAGGGCGAGATCATCAGATGCGCGTCGAACACCTTCTTGGTGTGCGGCCGCATCGCCTTGATGACGTCGGGGCCATAGGAGATGTTGGGGACAAAATGCCCGTCCATCACGTCGAGATGGATCCAGTCGGCGCCCGCCTGGTCCACGGCGCGGACCTCCTCGCCGAGCTTTGAGAAATCCGACGCCAGGATCGACGGAGCGATGACGAGGGGACGCGGGGTGAAAGACTGAGTCATGTCAGCAGTTCCGAAAGACTTCAGGGGGCGACGGGTGACCCCGCCTAACATGCGCGGCCGTGGCGGGCAATGCGAGCGGACGGCGTTTTCGGAGACGGAAAATTCTGCCGCCGGCGGCAGCTCTTGCCGGGTCCGCGGAACCCGCAGCGATGCCGGGAGCCTGGTTTTATTGGGTTTTTCCCGTGGCACGCGGCTTGCTGCGCCATTGCCAAGTGTTTGGGCCGCAAGGCGCGGCTTGGTTGGAGTATTGCCATGTTGTTTGCCATTGGCGCTGCGTCATCGGCCATTGATCTTTTGAGCTCGCTGATGTCGTCGAAATCGGCGACCCAGACCGGCGGCTCCAGTGCGGGAAGTCAGTCGAGCGGGCTGTTCGCGCCCTCGACCACGACGTCGACTGCGAGCACCAGCACTGGATCGAGCAGCAGCACCGCGCAGATTTCGCCGCAGACCATGAGCGCGCTGCTCGATGCGCAGAGCCAGTCGCAGACCACCGCCTCGACCAGCGCGACCCCGACCAGCCGGCAGCAGGCCTTGCAGGACCTGTTCTCGCAGATCGATGCCGACGGCAACGGCCAGATCACCAAGACGGAATTCGAGAATGCGCTCGGCGCCGGCGGCACCAACACCGCGCAGGCCGACGCCGTGTTCGCCAAGCTCGACACCAATGGCAACGGCACCGTCAGCCTCGACGAGATGTCGAAGGCCCTGGAAGGCCACAAGGGCGGTCATGGTCACCATCACATGGCCAGCGGCTCGACCGACGGCTCCAGCTCCAGCAGCTCGGGCGGATCGAGCTCCGATCCCCTGATGCAGGCGCTGGGCGGCGCAAGCTCGACGTCGGTGACCAACAGCGATGGCTCGACCACCACCACGACGACCTATGCCGACGGCTCCAAGGTGTCGATGACCCTGCCGGCCGCGGCCTCGACCACCGGCAGCACGAATTCGTCCTCTTCCAGCAGCAACGCGACCTCGTCGTATAATTTCATCGAGCAGCTGATCCAGCGCCAGTCGCAGGCGATCTCGGCGCAGGCCTCGTCGTCGCTGTCGGTCAGCGCTTAGCCGAACCGGTCGCACCAGCTCGGCAGCGCGCCGGCGAAGGGCAGTGCGGTCGCTGAATGGACGCCGCGGGCGATGGCGCGCGCCACCGTGTTGGCCGCGATCGCACCGAGCTTGGTCAGACCGAACAGCGGATCGATCGGCTTGGCCCCGGTCGCTGCCGCAAACACCACATCGCCATCGAGCGGGGCGTGCACCGGATAGATCGCGCGCGCCATGCCGGTCTGCGCGATCATCGCAAGGCGCCTGGCTTGCGGCTTGGTCAGTTGTGCGTCGGTCACGACCACGACGAGCGTGGTGTTCTCGGCAGCCGTCGCATCCGCACCGCCTTTCAGCCGTGGCTTCAGCATCTCCGGCGTGAACGAGGGCGGTAGGCCGCGTCCGCCGAACTCGCCACCGATCTCGAACGGCGCCGCCCAGAACCACGGGCCGCCACCGACCGTGACGCTGCCGACCGCGTTGACCACCGCGAGCGCTGCGACCATCACGCCATCGTCGGTGACGTCGGATGCCGAGCCGAGGCCGCCCTTCAGATTGGCGGTGGTCGCGCCCATCCCGGCGCCGACGCTGCCGAGCTCGAACTCTCCCGCGGCGGCGTTCGCAGCCGCGTAGCCGAGATCCCGATACGGCGGAAACCGGCCCCAGGCCTTGTTGCCGCCGTTGAGCAGATCGAAGCAGATCGCGCCCGGCACGATCGGGATGACAGCATCGCGGATACGAAAGCCGCGGCCGCGCTCGGCGAGCCAGGCCTGCACGCCGCCGGCGGCATCGAGCCCGAGCGCGGAGCCACCCGACAGCGTGATGGCGTCGATCGCCTCCACGACATTATGCGGCGCGAGCAGCGCGTCCTCGCGGGTGCCGGGACCACCGCCGCGAACGTCGATCGAGGCCACCGCCGGCCGCTCGAACAGGATCGCGGTGACGCCCGAGGCGATCACGGCGTCGTCGGCGTGGCCGACGGCAACGCCGGCAATATCGGTGAGAAGGTTTTTCACGATGTGTCCCGTCCGCCTGCTGTCCGATCGATCCGGTATAGCAGCCGCGACGGATGCAGCAACCGTCCGGCATAGCGGGCGGGTGGGCTGCGGTAAGACTTGCGGGCTTCCGTCAAAAAAAACGCCCCGGCGGACCGGGGCGTCTTGCAACTCTGATGCGAGCGAACGCGAGGGGCCTTACGAGCCCTTCTGGTTGACCTCGGCGTAGTTGCCCTTGGCATCCCATTTGTAGACGACATAGTCGATCGCCTTGATGTCGCCCTTGGCGTCGAACGCCATCTTGCCGAGCACGGTATCCCACTCGCCGGCCTTGATGGTGTCCATCACCTTCTTGGCGTCGGTGGTGCCGGCCTTGGCGGCGGCCTGCGACCAGACCTGCATCGCGGCGTAGGTGTAGAGCGTGTAGCCCTCGGGGTCGATGTTCTTGGCTTTGAACTTCTCGACGATCGCCTTCGCGGTCGGCTTGTTGCGCGGGTCGGGGCCGAAGGTGAACAGCGTGCCTTCCGCGGCGGGTCCCGTGATCGAGGCGAACTCCTTGTCGTTCATGGCGTCGCCCGCCATCAGGACGGTCTGGAGGCCCTGGTCGCGCATCTGGCGCAGGATCAGGCCGGCTTCCTGATGGTAGCCGCCGACATAGACCAGATCGATATTGTCGCGCTTCAGGCGCGAGACGATCGAGTTGAAGTCCTTGTCGCCCTTGTTGTAGGACTCGAACATCTTCTCCTGAAAGCCGGCCTTGTTCAGCGCCTTCTTGGTCTCGTCGGCGAGGCCTTTGCCGTAGGTGGTCTTGTCGTTCAGGATCGCGACGTTCTTGCCCTTGTAGTTTTTCAGGATGTAGTCGGCGGCGACGACGCCCTGCTGATCGTCGCGGCCGCAGACGCGCGCCACGTTCCAGAGCTTGCGTTCGGTGAACAGCGGGTTGGTCGAGGCCGGCGTGATCTGCAGGACGTTGCCGTCGGCATAGGCTTCCGACGCCGGGATCGAGGACGACGAGCAGAAATGCCCGGCCACGAACGGAATCTTGGAGCTCGCAATCTTCTCTGCGATCGAGCGCGCCTGCTTGGGATCGCAGGCGTCGTCGTCGGTCTCCAGCGCCAGCTTCTTGCCGAGGATGCCGCCGGCCGCGTTGATGTCGGCGACGGCCTGTTCGGCGCCGTTCTTCAGCTGCCGGCCGAATGCGGATTCGGAGCCCGTCATCGGGCCCGCGACTGCGACGGTGATGTCTTGCGCGAACGCGCTCGCCGATAGAGCGAACGTTGCGCCCAGTGCCAGGCCGAAGAGCTTCAGTGATTTCATGAGACGTCCCTCGTGGTCGTTGCCTCTAGCGGAAGGACCCGGCAGGCGCCGGGTCCAGAAACCGGCGGCATTCTCGGCTGATTTCGCGGTGAAGTCACCGGCAATTTTCAGGCAAATCGACGCTGGCCCGCGCAGCAATCTGCTGCATGGCGAGGCGAGCTCAGCCGTGGCGGCCGCCTTCCAGATAGGCGGCGCGAATTTCCGGCCGCTGCAGCAATTCGCTGCCGGTTCCGGTCAGGGTGATCAGACCGTTGACCATGACATAGCCGCGGTGGGCGAGCTTCAGCGCATGGTTGGCGTTCTGTTCGACGATCAGCACGGTGAGGCCGTCCTGCCGGTTCAGCGTACGGATGGCGTCGAAGATCTGGCGCGCGATCAGCGGCGCCAGCCCGAGCGAAGGTTCGTCCAGCATCAACAACCGCGGCCGGCTCATCAAGGCGCGTCCGATCGCCAGCATCTGCTGCTCGCCGCCCGACAGGGTGCCGCCGCGCTGCGCGATGCGTTCCTTCAGCCGCGGGAATAGGGCGAACACGCGCTCCAGTCCGGCCTCGCGCTCGGCATCGCTGCATTCGGTGGCATCGGCGCCCATTTGCAGGTTTTCCGCGACGCTCATGCGCGGAAAGATCCGCCGTCCCTCCGGCGATTGCGCGATCCGCAGCCGCGCGATCTCATGCGTCGGCACGCCGGTGATGTCGCGGCCGTCATATTCGATGCTGCCGGCACGCGCGCGCGGCTTGCCGAAGATCGTCATCATCAGCGTCGACTTGCCGGCGCCATTGGCCCCGATCAGCGCCACGATCTCGCCGGGCTTGATCTCGATGTCGACGCCCTTCAACGCCTCGATCTTGCCGTACGCTGCGCGCACGCCGCGCACCGCGAGCAGGGGAGTGGTCGAAGTCATTGCACCACCTTGCCGCCGTCATGGCCGGGCTTGTCCCGGCCATCCACGTCTTTCTCACCGCGTTGATCAAAATACGTGGATGCCCGGGACAAGCCCGGGCATGACGGGGAAAGAGAATGCTCGGTGATCAGCCCCTTGCAGGGGGAGGTGGGAGGCTTCGGGGCCGCGCTCACGTGCCGCTCTCCATCACGGCGATCGCTTCTTCCTCGTCGGCGCCGAGATAGGCGGCGATCACCTTGGGGTCGTCGCGCACCGCCTGTGGCGTGCCTTCGGCGATCTTGACGCCGTAGTCCATCACCACGACATGGTCGGAAATCTCCATCACCACCGACATGTCGTGCTCGATCAGCAGGATCGAGGTGCCGTGGTCGTTGCGGATCGAGAGCAGCAGCTCGTTCAGCCCGCCGCTCTCGCGCGCGTTCAATCCGGCGGCCGGTTCGTCGAGGCAGAGCAGCACGGGCTCGGTGCACATCGCGCGCGCGATCTCGAGCCGGCGCTGGTCGCCATAGGCGAGGTTGCCGGCGGCATCGTCGGCGCGCGCGAGCAGGCCGACGCGGTCGAGCCAGGTCCGCGCCAGCTCGATGGCGCGCTCCTCGGCCGTGCGCCACGACGGCGCGCCGATCAGGCCGAGCAGGGTCAGGCCCGAGGCGCGCATCAGCGCGTTGTGCTGCGCCACCATCAGGTTCTCCAGCGCGGTCATGCCGGGAAACAGCCGGATGTTCTGGAAGGTGCGCGCCACCTTGGCGAGCTTGGTGATGCGGAAATCGCCGAGCCGCTCGAGCTGCATGGTGTGGCCGTCATCATGGGCGAGCCGGATCGCGCCGCCGCTCGGCCGGTAGAAGCCGGTGATGCAGTTGAACACCGTGGTCTTGCCGGCGCCGTTCGGTCCGATCAGCGCGGTGATCTGGCGCCGCTGCGCGGTGAAGGAGAGTTCGTTGACCGCGACGATGCCGCCGAAGCGCATCATCAGGCGGTCGACGGTGAGGATGTTGTCGCCGCTCATCCGTGGCCCTCCTTGACGAGGTCGGACGAGATCGCCTGGTTGCGCTCCAGGAACACGGTCGGCGCGCGATGGCCGATCAGGCCGCGCGGCCGCCAGATCATCAACAGCACCATCGCGATGCCGAACACCAACATGCGGTACTGATCGAAGCCGCGGAACAGTTCGAAGCCGCCGATCATGGCCACCGCCGCCAGCGCGACGCCGAGTTGCGAGCCCATGCCGCCGAGCACGACGATCGCCAGCACCAGCGCCGATTCCTGGAAAGTGAAGGATTCCGGACTGATGAAGCCCTGCCGGGTGGCGAAGAACGCGCCGGCGAAGCCGCCGAACATCGCGCCGGTCGCAAACGCGGTCAGCTTGGTCGTGGTGACGTTGATGCCGAGCGCGCGGCAGGCCACCTCGTCCTCGCGCAGCGCTTCCCAGGCGCGGCCGATCGGCAGCCGGCGCAACCGGATCGTCACCCAGTTGGTAAGCAGCGCCATCGCCAGGATCAGATAGAACAGGAACACGATGCGGTGGGTCGGCGAGAAGTCGATGCCGAGCTTGGCCGCAAGCCCGTCATCGCTGTTGTCGAGCGGAATGCCGAACAGCGTCGGGCGCGGGATGCCGGAGACGCCGTTGGGGCCGCCGGTCAGGCTTTGCCAGTTGATGATGACGAGGCGGATGATCTCGCCGAAGGCCAGCGTCACGATCGCGAGGTAGTCGCCGCGCAGCCGCAGCACCGGGAAGCCGAGCAGCACGCCCCAGAATGCCGCGAGGATGCCGGCGAGCGGCAGGCAGACCCAGAACGACAGTCCGAAATTGGTGGCGAGCAGGGCGTAGGAATAGGCGCCGACCGCATAGAAGGCGACGTAGCCGAGGTCGAGCAGGCCGGCGAGACCGACCACGACGTTGAGGCCCCAACCCAGCATCACGTAAGTCACGACCAGGATCGAGAGGTCGAGAATGTAGCGCTGGTTGTAGAAGATCACCGGGACCAGGAAGGCGAACACCAGCAGCGCCGGAGCCAGCCAGCGGCCGGCGAACGACATCGCCGCCTGCACCGGTTTCGGCACGACGCGCTCGGTATCGACCGGTCCCCACCATTGCCGCAGCAATTCGATGATGATGCTGCCGCCGAACACGGTGCCGACCATGGCCGCGAGATCGCCGAACCGCGTCCAGTAGATCAGGCCGCCTTGCGGGCCGGCCTCGGTGCGCACGCCGATCATCAGCGAGAACAGCACCAGCGCGACGACGGCGCTGATCAGGGCTTTCTTGAGAATGAAGGCGCTGCCCGAGGGCTGCGCGGCGTGCGAGGGGCGGGCGGATGTCGCGCTCACGAAGTGCCTGTCAGACTTTTTCGACTTCGGGACGGCCGAGCAGGCCGGTCGGCATGAAGATCAGCACCACGATCAGGATCGAGAACGCGGCGACGTCCTTGTACTCGACCGAGAAATACGCCGACCAGAACGTTTCGATCAGGCCGATCGCGAGCCCACCGAGCATCGCGCCGGGCAGCGAACCGATGCCGCCGAGCACCGCGGCGGTGAACGCCTTGATGCCGGCGACGAAGAARCCCATGAAGAAATCGACCAGCCCGTAATAGAGCAGGTACATCATGCCGGCGACGGCGGCCAGYGCGGCRCCGATCACGAAGGTCATCGAGATSGTGCGATCGACATCGACSCCGAGCARCGCCGCCATGGTCTGGTCCTGCTCGCAGGCGCGCATGTCRCGCCCGAGCCGGGTGCGCGAGACCAGCCAGGTGAACACCGCGAGCAGCACGATGGTGGCGAGCACGACCACGATCTGGATATTGGAGAGCTGCACSGCGAAGCCWKCSGGGCCTTCATGCAGCGTGTAGCCGCCGGTGATGATCGGCGGCACCGGCTTGACCCGCGCSCCCTGCGACACCTGCGAGAAATTGGTCAGCACGAATGACATGCCGATCGCCGACAGCATCGGCGCCAGGCGGAACGAATGCCKYAASGGCCGGTAGGCGATGCGCTCGATGGTCCAGCCATAGAGCGCGGTRATCACCATCGAGACCAGCAGCACGATCAGCAGGATCAGGGGAATCGCRGTSAGGCCGAGCGACACCAGCACCAAAAACGAGATCATCGCGATGAAGCCGCCGATCATGAAGATGTCGCCATGGGCGAAATTGATCATGCCGACGATGCCGTAGACCATCGTGTAGCCGATGGCGATCAGGCCGTAGATCGAACCGAGCACGAGGCCGTTGATCAGTTGCTGGGCGAAATAATCCATGCGCTGCCGCTAGTCCCCACTTCGCTCGAAAACGCCACGTCGCGTGTGACGCGGCAAGGGCCCCCGGCAGCCTGATCCGTCGCGTCGTGTCATTTTCTAACAGTGGAACCCCCGCGGCGGCAACAGCATGGCAGCAGCAGAAAGGGCTTGTACATAACTACTTTGGCGGGTGCGGTTCAGATGTCACAGGGACGACGCGACCTTGCCTTGCAATGATCGCGCCGGAACCCGTGTTCCAGGGGTGCGGTCGGAAGCCCGATCCGAGGCGGCAAGACTGGACGCCTGATCCGGAACGGTGAGGCCACCGCGTGCCCGCGGACACGGGCCCGTCGAAGGGCGCGGTCCAGAGACGGGCCGGCCTGACTTCATGCATCGTTTTGACACGGCGCCGACCGCCCTTATGACAATCCCCAGGCCAGTTAAGGTAAACAAAGGGTTTAAATTGCCGCCGGCAATTGATCGGCGTTACCTCGCTGGCTGAACCGTCGCCGCTCCCAAAGGCGCCGGAGACAAACGGGAAGCGGCAATGTCGAATACCTGGCGGATCAGCTCCTTCAACGGCGCGCTGCTCGCGGCTTATTTCATTCCGGTCTGGACCATCATCGCCTTCAGCATCATGGTGTCGCCGATCCACGGCCTCTATGAGCGGCCGAGCGTGTCGATCGCGCTGTATGCCAGCGACTATCTGCACCTTGGCAAGATGGCGACGGTGCGGCTCGCATGGCTCCTGGCGCTGGCGCGGATCACCGTGGTGGCATTCTTCGCGGTCTTCCTCGCGATGACGGTGTTTTCGCCGTTCCGCCGAAGCAGCGGCGCCGACGAGGCGCTTGCGGTGGCGCTCTGCCTCGGCAGCGTGCTGAGCTTCGCCAGCATGGTGATGGCCTCCAAGGTCGGCGAGATCGAAGCGCTGCGCATGCATGCATCGGAACTTCTGATGCTGCTCGGCACCGCGATCGTGATGCTGTTCGAGACGTCGCCGAAGCGCGCACGGGCGGCTGCCACCGACGCAACCGCGCCGGCAGGCGAGCTATCCCTTCAGCAGCCCTAGTTCTGCGATGATCGCGCCGGCTTCCTTGACGGCGTGATTGGCCGCCGGCACGCCGCAATAGATCGCCTGTTGCAGCAGGATCTCCTTGATGTCCTCGGGCGTGAAGCCACCCTCGGCGAGCGCCGCGCGCACATGCAGGCGGAATTCGTCCCATTGGCCGAGCGCCACCATGGTGCCGATCACCAGCACGCGGCGGGTGCGGTGATCGAAATGCGGCCGGGTCCAGATGTCGCCCCACGCATAACGCGTCATCAGGTCCTGGAAGTCGGTGTTGAACGCGTTGCGGTTCTTGATCGACTTGTCGACCCATTCATTGCCGAGCACCTTGCGGCGCTGCGTCATGCCGTCGTCGCGACGCTGATTGTCGTCCATCGATGTCTCCTTCCGTCATCGCGAGGAGCGAAGCGACCAAGCCATCCATGTCCCGGCAGGCGGTGACATGGATTGCTTCGCTCCGCTCGCAACGACGTCCATTGCTGCTGGTGGTTAGCGTTGCGTCAGGAAGCCGACCACGGCTTCGGTGAAGGCGTGCGATTGCTCGACATTGGAAATATGTGCGGCATCGAGCAGCGTCATGCTGGCGCCGGGAATGCCGCTGCGGATCATCTCTCCCGCCGACACCGGCGTTGCCATGTCCTGCTTGCCGGCGATCACCAGCGTCGGGCTCTTGATCCTGGGCAGCAGCGCACGCTGGTCGAGCGTCGAGAGCGCTTCGCAGCAGGCAAGATAGCCTTCGACCGGCGAGGCCAGCAGCATCGCCTTCATGCGTGCGGTGGTCTCCGGCTCACGCTCGCGGAAATCGGCAGTCAGCCAGCCCGCGATCACGGCGTCGGCGACCGCGGCGATGCCGCCTTCCTTCACCGCCTTGATGCGGTTCAGCCAGTTGGTCGGATCCGGATAGTAGCAGGCGGTGTTGGCCAGGACGATCTTGCCGAACCGCTCGGGCGCGTTGGCGCCGAGCCATTGCCCGACCATGCCGCCCATCGACAGGCCGCACCAATGCACCTTGTCGATGTTGAGGTCGTCGAGGATCGCCAGCACGTCGCGGCCAAACCGCTCCATCGAGTAGGGGCCGGCCGGCACGCCGGATTTGCCGTGACCTCTGCGGTCGTAGCGGATGACGCGGAACAACTGCGTCAGCGCCCGCATCTGCGGCTCCCACATTTGCAGGGTGCAGCCGAGCGAGTTCGACAGCATCACGGTCGGCCCGCCGTCGCGGCCGTCCACCTGGACGTTGAGCAGGCACCCGTCGGCGTTGATCATCGGCATTTCTTGCTCCTTGTCAGGCGCGTGCGAACGCGTGCTTCCACTTACTTGTCATCCAGCGAAGCCAGCAGGCGGTCGATCAGCGCTTGCGAGGCGCCCTGATAGGCCATCGGTTCGAACAGTGCCGCGATCCGCTTCGCATCGAGGTGCGCGGTGACCTTGGCATCCGCCGACAGCACGTCGCGCAGGTGCTTCTTGTTCGCGATCGCCTGCTTGCTTGCGGCCTCGATCAGMTGGTGGGCATCGCTCTTGCCGATCTTCTCKGCCAGCGCAAACGTCACGGCTTCCGCCATGATCAGCCCATGGGTCGCATCGAGATTGACGCGCATCCGCGCCGCGTCGACCTCGAGCCCTTCGGCGAGATCGACGATCGCGGCGAGCGCACCCGACGTCACCAGCATCAAGCCCGGCAAGGTCGGCCACTCCGCATGCCAGGGACCGGCGCTGCGCTCATGGTCCTGGACCTGCGCGGCGAAGATCGTGGCGGCGAGGTTCGGCGCCATGGTCGCTGCTCCCAGTGCGCTGGCGGCGGCGACTGGATTGCGCTTGTGCGGCATGGTGGAGGAGCCGCCGCGGCCGGCGCCGGCCGGCTCGAAGGCTTCGCCCACATCGGTCTGCATCATCAGCGAGACGTCGCGCGCGATCTTGCCGCAACTGCCGGCAAGGATCGCAAACACCGAGGCGGCCTCCGCGATGCGATCGCGATGGGTGTGCCAGGGCGCATCCGGCAAGGGCAGATCCAGCTCTCTCGCAAGCTGGGCTGCGACCGCGAGGCCCTTGTCGCCGAGGGCGGCGAGCGTGCCGGCGGCTCCGCCGAATTGCAGCGCCAGCGTCTCGTGGCGCAGCCGTTGCAATCGCTTGCGGGAGCGGTGCAAGGCTGCGGCATATTCGGCGAGCTTCAGGCCGAACGGCATCGGCAGCGCGTGTTGCAGCCAGGTTCGCGCCACCATTGCGGTGTTGCGATGGGCGCGGGCGAGGCCGGCAAACCCCGTAACGGCGCGCTCGAGGTCGGCGAGCAGCGCGTCGATGCCGGCGCGCAGCGACAGCATGGTCGCAGTGTCGATGACGTCCTGGCTGGTGGCGCCCCAATGTACGTAGCGCGCCGCCTCGGCATCGGCCTTGGCGACCTCGGCGGTCAGGGCCTTCACCAGGGGGATGGCCAGATTGCCGGACCGGGTCGCGGCGTCGGCCAGTGTTGCCAGGTCGAATGATTCGGCCTTGCAGGCTTTCGCAATCGGCGTCACGGCGACCCACGGAATTACGCCGACGGTCGCCTCGGCGCGGGCCAGCGCGGCCTCGAAATCCAGCATGTTCTGTAGCGTGGCGGCATCGTCGCACACCGCGCGCATCGCGGGGCTCGACAGCATCGGCGCAAGCAGGGGAGAGAGGGCTGTGCTCATGGCGTGCGACCTAACCATTCCCGCAGCCCGCTGCCAATGCCCGCCGGCATCTCAACCGCAAGGTGGATTGCGCGATTTCGCGAGCGATCGCGCGGCTTTGCTGCGCTGCGAATATGCATCGCTCATCCTCCGAAGGTGCCCTTTTCTTTGCGTGCCGGCTGCTTTACTTGGGGAAACAGGTTTAGCTAGCGATCGAGGAGGTCCCCCATGGCCATGACAATGACCGGCGAAGTCCAGCTTGCGGCGCCGCGCCAGGCTGTGTGGGACAAGCTCAACGATCCCGAAGTGCTGAAGGCCTGCATTCCCGGCTGCGAGGAACTGGAGAAGACCGACGAGGGCGGCTTCCGCGCCACTGCCAAGATGAARGTCGGCCCGGTCTCSGCYCGCTTCAAGGGCAAGGTYACCTTGAGCGATCTCGAYCCGCCGAACGGCTACAAGATCTCYGGCGAAGGCGAGGGCGGGGTTGCCGGTTTCGCCAAGGGTGGCGCCACGGTCGGCCTTGCCGACAAGGATGGCGGTACGCTCCTGAGCTACAACGTAGAGGCGCAGATCGGCGGCAAGCTCGCCCAGCTCGGCCAGCGCCTGATCAACGGCGCGGCCAAGAAGCTCGCCGACGAATTCTTTGCAAATTTCGCCAAGGCGGTGCAGGGTTAGAGCGTTTTCGAGYGAAGTGGGCACCCGGTTCRCGTGAAGARARCGCGTCARAACTAGAGTCTATCMYGCTCGTGGGCCGGRYCATTCRGRCCCCGCGATGCCTTGCCGTTWTGTCCTGGATGGGTGGCTCGAAAGGTTGCCCAKCGCGGGGCGCGCCCATATTATGCCGTCTGGAATGATTTTAAACCGCCTGCTTCGCCGATATGCGGTGGCGCAGATAAGAGAGTGCTGATGGCCAAGATTTCAATGATCGTGAACGGCAACCCCGTGAACGCGAATGTCGACCCCCGTACCCTTCTGGTCCAGTTTCTGCGCGAAAATCTGCGGCTGACCGGTACGCATGTCGGCTGCGATACCTCGCAGTGCGGCGCCTGCGTCGTGCATCTCGACGGCAAGGCGGTGAAGTCCTGCACCACGCTTGCGGTGATGGCCGACGGTCACGAGGTCAAAACCATCGAGGGACTGGCGGCTGACGGGGCGCCGCTGCATCCGATGCAGGAGGCCTTCCGCGAGCATCACGGCCTGCAATGCGGCTTCTGCACGCCCGGCATGATCATGACCGCGGTCGACATGGTGCATCGCAAGGGCCACGAGCTCACCGATGAAGTGATCCGCGAGGAGCTGGAAGGCAATCTGTGCCGCTGCACCGGCTACCAGAACATCGTGGCCTCGATCGCCGCCGGCGCCAAGGCGATGGCCAAATCGGATCTCGCTTAGTCGGACTTGGCTTAGTCGGACCCGGCTTAGACAAGCCGGAGCTCGCTCAATCAGCAATTCATCGCGACAAGCGATCAGGACATTCCCAGGAATTTGCCAATGTACGAATTCAAATATCATCGTCCCGGCACCGTGCGGCAGGCCGCCAACCTGCTGGTAAAGAACGAGGACGCCAAGCTGATCGCCGGCGGTCATACGCTGGTGCCGGTCATGAAGCAGCGGCTCGCGAGCCCGCCGCACCTGGTCGACCTCTCCCATATCGAAGGTCTCGATACGATCGAGATGAAAGGCCGTTCGCTGGTGATCGGCGCGACCGCCAAGCACGCCGAGGTCGCGAACTCGGCGATCGTGGGCGAGGCGATCCCGGCGCTCGCCGAGCTTGCCGGCCTGATCGGGGATCCCGCGGTGCGCCATCGCGGCACCATCGGCGGCTCGCTCGCCAACAACGACCCGACCGCCGACTATCCTGCCGCGGTGCTGGCGCTGGGCGCGACCATCGTCACCAACAAGCGCCGGCTGAAGGCCGAGGAGTATTTCCAGGGCCTGTTCTCGACCGCGCTGGAGGCCGACGAGATCATCACCAAGGTGATGTTCCCGCTGCCGAAGAAGGCGGCCTACATCAAGTTCCGCAACCAGGCCTCGCGTTATGCGTTGGTCGGCGTGTTCGTGGCCAAGCGCCCGTCCGACGTGCGGGTCGCAGTCACCGGCGCGGGCTCTGACGGCGTGTTCCGCGTCACCGCGTTCGAGGAGGCCCTGAAGAAGCGCTTCTCGCACAAAGTGCTCGACGGCATCGAGGTTTCGGCCGAAGGCCTGAACAGCGACCTGCACGGCAGCGCCGAATACCGCGCGCATTTGATCGGCGTCCTGGCGCGCAGGGCGGTGGAAGCCGCCAACGCCAAGGACTAGCCGAGGACTAGCTAAGTACTAGATCCAAGGGACTAGATCCTGAGTGGATCCCAAGGACTAGATCTGACGCGTGATGTTGCTAACCCCTGTTCGAAGACTGGCTGTTCCATGAGTGCATCGGCGTTACCCACTTCCGTCGATGCGCTCGAGGAGCTGTTGACGTCGCGCGGCTATCTTGCCGAGCGGTCGCTCGCGACCGTGACCTATCTCGCCCTGCGCATGGGCCGGCCGCTGTTCCTCGAAGGCGAGGCCGGCGTCGGCAAGACCGAGATCGCCAAGGTGCTGTCGGCGGCACTCGGGCGCAAGCTGATCCGGCTGCAATGCTATGAAGGCCTCGACGTCGCCTCCGCCGTCTATGAGTGGAGCAGCGCGGCGCAGATGATCGCGATCCGGCTGGCGGAAGCTTCCGGCGACACCGACCGCGACCAGCTCGCCAGCGATATCTTCGCCGAACGCTTCCTGATCAAGCGGCCGCTGTTGCAGGCGCTCGAGCCCGATGTCGCCGGCCCGCCGGTGCTCCTGATCGACGAACTCGACCGCGCCGATGAGGCGTTCGAGGCGTATCTGTTGGAAATCCTCAGCGACTTCCAGGTTACCATCCCCGAGCTCGGCACCGTCAAGGCGCCGGCACCGCCGATCGTGATCATCACCTCGAACCGCACGCGTGAGATCCACGACGCGTTGAAGCGGCGTTGCCTCTATCACTGGGTGGACTATCCCGCGGCCGAGCGCGAGCTCGCGATCGTCAAGTCGCGGGTGCCGAACATCTCTGCCAAGCTGTCGCAGCAGGTCGTGCGCTTCGTGCAGGCGCTGCGCAACCAGGATTTCTACAAGTCGCCTGGCGTCGCCGAGACCATCGACTGGGCCACCGCGCTGTCGGAACTCGACGCCCGCTCACTGACGCCGCAGGTCGTCGGCGACACGCTGGGTGCGCTCTTGAAATACCAGGACGACATCGCGCGCATGCAGGGCGATGCGTTGCAGAAGACATTGAAGGAAGCGACGAGCGAGACGTAAGTCTCGCGCATAACACCGCTCGTCATTCCGGGGCGCGCCACTTGGCGCGAGCCCGGAATCCATTGGGCCACGCGCGGGATGATAAATGGATTCCGGGCTCGCGCTGCGCGCGCCCCGGAATGACGAGTTGGAGAGATTGCACCGAATGCCCATCAACCACCTCGATCCCCCGACCGGCCACATGGCCGACAACGTGATCGGCTTTGCCCGCGCGCTGCGTGCAGCAGGCCTACCCGTCGGGCCGGGCTCGGTGATCGATGCGCTCAACGCGTTGCAGCTGATCGAGGTCGGCAACCGCGCCGATTTCTACGCCACGCTGGCGGCGATCTTCGTCAAGCGCCATGAGCACGCGCTGATCTTCCATCAGGCCTTCATGCTGTTCTTCCGCGCCGCCGAGGAATGGAAGAGCATGCTGGATTCGGTGCCGCTGCCCGACCACGCCAAGAAGAAGCCGCCGCCGGCCTCGCGCCGGGTCCAGGAGGCGATGGCGCAGCCGGCCAAGAGCGAGGAGCGGCCGCAGGCCCAGGAGCAGGAGCTGAAGCTCTCGGTCTCCGACAAGGAGGTGCTGCAAAAGAAGGATTTCGCGCAGATGACCGCGGCCGAGATTGCCGAGGTGACGCGCGAGATCGCCAAGATGCGGCTGCCGCAGGCCGAGCTCGTGACCCGCCGCTACCAGCCGGATGCACGCGGCCTGCGGCTCGACATGCGCCGCACCGTGCGCAACTCGCTGCGCACCGGCGGCGAGATCATCGACATCAGGAAGCTCGGCCGGATCGAGAAGCCGGCACCGATCGTGGCGCTGCTCGATATCTCCGGCTCGATGAGCGAATACACCCGACTGTTTCTGCACTTCCTGCATGCCATCACGGACGCCCGCAAGCGGGTCTCGGTGTTCCTGTTCGGCACCCGCCTGACCAATGTGACGCGGGCGTTACGGGCGCGTGACCCCGACGAGGCGCTGGCGCTGGCGGGCAAGGCGGCGCCCGACTGGGAGGGCGGCACGCGCATCGCCTCGGCGCCTGTCTCTTATACACATCTAGATGTGTATAAGAGACAGATGTCACGCGCATGCTCCGCGCCCGCGACCCCGACGAGGCGCTGGCGAGCTGCACGTCCTCGGTCGAGGACTGGGCCGGCGGGACCCGGATCGCGACCTCGCTGCACACCTTCAACCAGCTCTGGGCCCGCCGGGTGCTGGGGCAGGGCGCCATCGTCCTCCTTATATCCGATGGACTAGAGCGGGAGGCCGATGCCAAACTGGCCTTCGAGATGGACCGTTTGCACCGCTCCTGCCGCCGCCTGATCTGGCTCAACCCGCTGCTGCGCTATTCCGGCTTCGAGGCCAAGGCGCAGGGCATCAAAATGATGTTGCCCCACGTTGACGAATTTCGCCCGGTGCATAACTTGACGTCCATCAAGGGCTTGATCGGGGCGCTGTCATCCCCGCCGCCGGCGCACCATCGCAGCCTGATCCGTTCTGTAGCCTAAGAAGCCTGACCCGATAGCAGGAGGCCACCATGCTCAACCGCGACGAAGACATCCTTCAGGCCGCCGAGGCTTGGCAGAAAGAGGGCCATGGCGTGGCGCTCGCCACCGTGGTCGAGACCTGGGGCTCGGCGCCGCGCCCGGCCGGATCGAGCCTCGTCATCAATGACGACGGCACGTTCTTAGGGTCGGTCTCCGGCGGCTGCGTCGAGGGCGCCGTCGTCACCGAGGCGCTCGACGTGATCGCGAGCGGCCAGCCAAAGATGCTCGAATTCGGCGTCGCCGACGAGACGGCCTGGAATGTCGGCCTGTCCTGCGGCGGCACCATCCGCGTCTTCGTCGAGAAGGTCGGTTAGCCGTGAAGCTCGAGATCCTGAAACAGCTGAACGCCGAGCGCGCCGCGCGCCGCCCGGTCATCATCGTCACCGACACCGCCAATGGCGAGCAGCGCCTGGTCAAGGCCGCGGACATCGCCGCCGATCCGCTGCGCGCCGAGCTCGCCAAGCAGCTCAGGATGGGCAAGAGCGGCAATGTCGAGGTCGCCGGCAAGAAGCTGTTCCTCAACGTCTACGCGCCGACCGCGAAGCTCGTGATCATCGGCGCGGTCCATATCAGTCAGGCGTTGGCGCCGCTGGCGCGCTCGCTCGACTATGACGTGACGGTGGTCGATCCGCGCACCGCGTTCGCGAGCCCGGAGCGTTTTCCCGACGTGCCGCTGGTCGCCGAATGGCCCGACGTCGCGCTGCCGCCGCTCAACGTCGATCACTACACGGCGTTCGTCGCGGTGACGCACGATCCGAAGATCGACGATCCGGCGCTGCTGCACGCCTTCGACCGCGATTGCTTCTACATCGGCGCGCTCGGCTCGCGGAAGACCCATGCCAAGCGCGCCGAGCGGCTGCGCGCGCAGGGTGCGAAAGATAGCGACATCGCCCGCATCCATGCGCCGATCGGGCTCGACATCGGCGCAGTGTCGCCGTCGGAGATCGCGGTTGCGATCATGGCCGAGATCACTGCGCAGCTGCGTTTGCCCCTCAAGGAAAAAGAAGAAGCGGCATGAAGTTCGGTCCCGCCAGTCCGGCCGACGCGATTGGCGGCGTCACCGTGCATACGCTCCGGCAGGGTTCGCTGGTGCTCAAGAAGGGCACCAAGATCGGCCCTGACGAGGTCGAGGCGCTGACCAAGGCCGGCGTCAAGGATGTCGTCGTGGTGCGGCTGGAGCACGGCGACGTCTCCGAGGATGCCGCGGCCGCCAGCATCGCGCAGGCGGTGGCGGGCGAGGGCGTCAATGTCGAGCGCGCCTTCACCGGACGCGCCAATCTGTTTGCCGCGCGCCCCGGCGTGCTGGTGGTCGACCGCGCGGCGGTCGATCGCATCAACGGCGTGGATGAAGCCATCACCTTTGCGACGCTGTCGGCATTCAAGCCGGTGGTCGAAGGCGAGATGATCGCGACCGTCAAGCTGATCCCGTTCGGCGTCGAGGGCAAGTTGCGTGATGCCGCCGTCGCGGTCGCCGGTCGCGACACGCTGCGGATTGCGCCCTATGTGATCAAGAAGGTCGGCGTGGTCTCGACCCTGCTGCCGGGCCTCGCGCCGAAGGTGATCGACAAGACGCTGCGCGTCACCGCTGAACGCCTCGCACCGGCTGGCGCCAGCATCATCGCCGAGCGCCGCGTGCCGCATGACGAGACCGTGCTCGCCGCCTCGATCAAGGAATTGCTCGGCCTCGGCGCCGAGCTCGTCATCGTGTTCGGCGCGTCCGCGATCGCCGATCGCCGCGACGTCATTCCGGCCGCGATCACCGCGATCGGCGGCGCGATCGAGCATTTCGGCATGCCGGTCGATCCCGGCAATCTGCTCCTGATCGGCGGCGCCGGCGGTGTCCCGGTTCTGGGTGCGCCGGGCTGCGCGCGCTCGCCGGTCGAGAACGGGTTCGACTGGGTGCTGATGCGGCTGCTCGCCGGCATCAAGGTGACACGGTCGGATCTGACCGGCATGGGCGTCGGTGGTCTCTTGATGGAGATCGTGACGCGGCCGCAGCCGCGCACCGTGCCGGACACCGAAGGCAACCGCCACGTCGCGGCGATCGTGCTCGCCGCCGGTCGCTCGACCCGGATGGGCGGCCCGAACAAGCTGCTCGCCGAGCTCGACGGCAAGAAGCTCGCGCGCATCGTCGCCGAGCAGGCGCTGGCCTCGAAGGCCTCGGAGGTGATCGTCGTCACCGGGCATCAGGCCGGTCTGGTCGAGCAGGCGCTCGACGGGCTCAAGGTGAAATTCGTCCGCAATCCGGACTTCGCCGGCGGCCTCGCAAGCTCCGTGAAGGCGGGCATTTCGGCGGTGTCCGACAATGTCGATGGCGCGATCGTCTGTCTCGGCGACATGCCGCTGATCGATGCGCAGCTGATCGACCGACTGATCGAGACCTTCGCGCCCGATCGCGGCCACCTGATCGCGGTCCCGGTCAGCGAGGGCCGCCGCGGCAATCCGGTGTTGTGGTCGCGCAGATTCTTCAGGGAATTGATGACGCTCGACGGCGACATCGGTGCTCGTCACCTGATCGCCAAGCATGCCGAGGTGGTCGCCGAGGTCCCGGTCGAAGGCAACAGCGCCTTCCTCGATATCGACACGCCGCAAGCGCTGGAAGCGGCAAGGCGAGGGTAGCCCCACCGTCGTCCCGGCGGAGGCCGGGACCCATTACCACCGAAGGTTATTGTTGCACGACGTAGGGGCCACAGCTTCTTTCAATAACTGCATCCTGTGGTTATGGGTCCCGGCTTTCGCCGGGACGACGTGCGGACAGAACGCGTCTCAACTCGTCATTCACCATCTGGCAACGACCCCTGCGTACAGTCCGCGTCGGGCTTTGGGGGATTTCCGCTTGATCATTTCGACCGCCGCCGCGCAGCGTCGCGCGCTGACGATTCTTGTCCTGACATTGCTGCTTGGCGCCACGCGTTTCACCGTGGAAACCTTCGTCCCCAAGGCGCACGCGGCCGGCGCGTTCGCGGTCGGCAAATGCGGGGCCTATGGCCAGGCCTACGACTATCCCGCGGAGGGCGCGGCGCGCGCCGCGGCCCTGAAGCAATGCAAGGGCGACTGCACCACCGTCACCATGAAGCGCGCCTGCGCCGCGCTCTCGATCGACATGAAGAATCCCTGCGGCGCGCATGGCTATGCGGTGGCGCCGAAGATTTCGGGCTCGCTCAACGCGGCGACCAAGAAGTGCTACGACTATGGCGGCAAGGAATGCGTGATCCGCGCCTGGGCCTGCGACGCCAAGGGGTAGGGTGCAATCCGGAACAGCGGGCGGATGCGGCGCCGCGACGTTTAGTTTTCGAGCAGGTGCTGGCCAACGGCATACACACGGCATGCCGTGTCCCTGCAATCCGTGACGGCATTCTCGCGCGCTTCCGCGATCGTTCTGCCAGTGCCGTAGCCGCAGCCCCCTTTGCCGTTGATCGCAAACGCCTTGGCGTCGCTGCGCTGGGCGACATAGCCGGTGAACGCCCTCCCGCATCCCGGTGAAAGACCAGGCGGTACGGCAAGCGCCGTGGGCTCGGGCAAATCGATCACGACAGCGGTCGGCAGCTTGAGTTCGGCGAGAAGGGGTTCGAGGACGGGAAGCCATCTGCTGGCCGCGCCCTCGATGACGAGGTCGTGGCCGTTCTTGCCGAAGGGCGGCAGGATCTGCAGCTGCGCAGGCGCACCCCCGGCCGTGTACGCCGCGAACATCTGGTGCGCCAGATCGGGGCCGTAGAATTCGTCGTTCTCGGCGTAGAACCACAGCGCGGGCACGCGCACGGTACGGCCAAGCGACGCCACCGCATCGACGAGGCGATCGGGACTGCAGGGCTGACCGGACCCGGCGAACGAGTGATAGCCGCCATCGAAGTTCAGGATGCCAACGACCCCAGCCGGGTTGCGCTCTGCCGCGGCGAGCATGGTCAGGCCACCGGTGGAGTGTCCGAGCAGCAGGATGTGGTCGGCGTCGACCCAGGGCTCGTTGCGGACCGCAGCAATTGCTGCGACGACATCGTCTGCGCCGATCCGCACGCCTGATAAGTAATCACAGGGCGCCGGCAGGCCTTCCGAATAGCCGCCGCCCGATCGTCCGAAGCCACGCCGCATGATCGACAGGGTCGCATAGCCGCGCTGTGCGAGCGCAACGGCTGCGACGTTGAAGCTGATCGGCGTGCGGCTTGCGATCTTGTCGAAGAAGCCGTCACCGCCACTCGGCGTGCCATGCGTCATGATCACCAGCGGAACCCGGCCGGGTCGATCCGGGCGAATGACATAGCTGTCGAGCGTAACATCCTTGCCGGAGATGCTGACGGGCAACAGCAAGGGTGCAGCGATCAGGCCGGGCAAGAGGCCCCGGTCCTCGGCATGCGCGATAGTGGCGAACGATAGCAGCAGCGCGAGCAGGAGACGAATGTAACTATCCGGGTGAGAAGACGTTCCCTATCATGCTACTGTATCGCGCGCTCGAATGACACCTCGCGAGCGGCCAGCTTGGGTCGGAAGCAGCCATTCATCCTTGCATATCGAGCCAATGATGCAGGACATCAAAGAACTGATCGGTGTGATCATGCGCATCCTTGACCACGGCGAAATTGCCGAGGCCGAAATAGTCGATCTCGATTTCGAGGCGGAAGGTGAGTTGCAGCCGGTGCTGAACGAGGCCTACGTCCAGCTGCTGGAATTTGTTCACGATCGAGAGTTACGACGCGCGGACCCCGATCTGGACGGGAGGAGGCGTGCGGCTCTGCAAGACGCGCTGCATAAGATCGTCCTGATCTGTGATGCAGGCCACGATTGACGTAGTCCCGATCAAATCGGCTGTTCGTCCTGATCAGGAATGGCAGTCCGCGGGTCTTGCACGAAACTAACATCGGCGCCCGGCCGGCAGATGAGGGATGCGCCACCGGTACTGGCGCTTGCGACCGGCCCGCGGATAGGCTCGCCGCATGCAGTTCGACACCAAGATCGCGGTCGTGATCCGCACCGACCTGGAAGTCTGGCAGAAGCTCAACGTGGCGTCGTTCCTTGCCGGCGGCATCGCGGCGTCGTTTCCCGAATGTATCGGCGAGAGCTACCAGGATGGCTCGGGGACGAGATATCTCTCCCTGATCGGCCAGCCGATCCTGATCTACGGTGCCGACGGGCCTGCGCTGTCGCGGGCACTGGACCGCGCGCTGGCGCGCAACGTGAAGCCGGCGCTCTACACCGAAGAGATGTTCAAGACCACGCATGACGCCGCCAACCGCGAGGCGGTGAGGGCGGTGGCGCGCGGTGACCTCAATCTGGTCGGCCTCGCCATCCGCGCCGAGCGCAAGGTGGTCGACAAGATTCTTGACGGACTCAAGTTTCACACGTAGTCGCGCACCTTGCGAACTACCCATCCTGCGTCTACTGGACCGCGCCAAGACGGTCCTCCGGAGGACAGCATGCTCGGTGATTGCAGCCTGATCGCTCTTCTGGCCACGACCGATGGGGCACGCACCCGGGCATTCTACGAAAACGTGCTCGGTCTTCGCTTCGTCTCCGAGGATGATTTCGCCATTGTCTATGATGTGCAACGCACCGAATTGCGGGTGCAGAAGGTTCACGAACTGACGCCGCAACCGCACACCGCGCTCGGCTGGTCGGTACCGGATATCGAAGCCGCCGTGCGCGGGATCACGAACCGCGGCGGCACCTTCGAGCGTTATCCGCAACTCGCCCAGGACAGCGACGGCATCTGGCAATCGCCGTCGGGCGCCCGGATCGCCTGGCTCAGGGACCCCGATGGCAATGTACTGTCGCTGACCGAGCGGCCTCGCGCAGCGCGCTGACGCGAAGAGGGTGCGGCTGAGCCCGTACGGTGCCAAAGCAGGAAAGCTACACGTCGCCGCGGGTCACCTTTCATGACATTGACAATGACTGACCAGTCAGTCATAATCTCGGGCATGACAAAGCGCATGAAAACCACCGGTACGTCCCCGGCCACTCGCCGCACCTCCGTTCGTGTCGCCGCGGCCAAAATTCCGACGGTGGTCTCGGCACCGCTCGAGGAGGCCGTGCCTGCCTCCAGCCGTGCCGGAAAATCGGCGGAGCGGCGTGCAGCGATCGTGGAGGCGGCGATGGACGAGTTCATCGCCCGCGGCTTCGCTGCGACGCGGCTCGACGACGTCGCCAAACGGGCGGGCGTCGCCAAGGGCACGCTCTATCTCTACTTCAAGGACAAGGAATCGATGTTCGAGGAGCTGATCCGCACCGCGCTGGTGCCGCTGATCAGCCGCATGACTGCGCTGCCCACCATCACCGGTCCGGTGCGGGACGCGGTGGAGCGATTCGCCGAGACCTTCATCCGCGAAATCGTGGCGACCCGGCGCGGCGACATCATTCGTTTGATCGTGTCGGAAGGGCCGCGTTTCCCGGCGATCGCCGATTTCTATTTCCGCGAGGTGGTGTCGAAGGGGCTCGAGGCGATGAGCATGCTGGTCCAGCTCGCGGTCACGCGGGGCGAGATCAAGCAGCGCGAGATCGCGCAGTTTCCCCAGCTCGTGGTTGCGCCCGCGATCGTCGCGGTGATCTGGCAGAGCCTGTTCGCCCGGCACGCGCCGCTCGACGGGCTCGCGATGTTCAAGGTGCATCTCGATCTGATCTTCGGCGAACGGAGGAAGACATGACCGCGTCGCGCATGATGAAGCTGCTCACGATCGCCGCGCTGGCGGCGGCGCTCGCCGGGTGCAAGGAGAAGCGCGACCCCGGCTTCCAGGGCTGGGTCGAGGCCGACATGATCTTCGTCAGCCCCGATGAATCGGGCCGTGTCATCAAGCTCAACGTACGCGAGGGCGACGAGGTCAAGCCCGGCGATCTGCTCTATTCGGTCGATGACGACCTGCAACGCGCCGATCTCAACCAGAATAACGCCACGCTCGCCAACGCGCAGCAGAGCTACGACCGCGCGGCCTCGCTGCGCGGCACCGGTGCCGGCACCCAGGCCAATCTCGATTCCGCGGTCTCGGCGCTGCGCGTCGCGGAGGCGCGCGTCGTCACCTCGCAGACCCGGCTCGACCGCCGCAAGGGTTTTGCGCCGATCGCGGGTTCGATCCAGCAGATCTATTTCCGCGAGGGCGAGATGGTGCAGGCACAACGCCCGGTGCTGTCGATCATGCCGCCCGGCAACATGAAGCTGCGCTTCTTCGTGCCGGAGACCGAGTTGCCCAAGCTCGCGCTCGGCGACGAAGTGAGGGTGACTTGCGACAATTGCGCCGCCGACCTGACCGCAAAAATCTATTTCATCGCCACCACGGCGGAATACACGCCACCGGTCATCTACAGCCTCGATGAGCGCAACAAGCTGGTCTATCTGATCCAGGCGCGGCCGAGCCGGCCCGATGTCCTGCGAGTCGGCCAGCCGATCAGCGTCTACTTCAACCCCAAGACGCCGGTGGCGGACCGCAGATGAACGGCGGCCCAACCAGCGCGCCCGGCATTGCCATCGACGTCAAGGGCCTGACCAAGTCGTTCAATGGACGCGAGGTGGTCCATGACCTGTCGATGCAGGTCAAGCGCGGTTCGATCTACGGCTTCCTCGGTCCGAACGGCAGCGGCAAGACCACGACCATCCGCATCCTGTGCGGCCTGCTGACGCCGGACAGCGGCGAGGGCACCTGCCTCGGCTACGACATCCGGCGCGATGCCGACAAGATCAAGCGCAAGGTCGGCTACATGACACAGCGCTTCAGCCTCTACCAGGATCTGTCGGTGCGCGAGAATCTCGAATTCGTCGCGCGGCTCTATGGGGTGCCGGACGCGCGCGGCGCCGCGGCCGAGATGATCGCGCGGATCGGGCTGAAGGGCCGCGAGGAGCAGCTCGCCGCCAACCTCTCCGGCGGCTGGAAGCAGCGGCTCGCGCTCGGCGCCTGCACGCTGCCCAATCCGCAATTGCTGCTGCTCGACGAGCCGACCGCCGGCGTCGATCCGAAGGCGCGGCGCGATTTCTGGAACGAGATCCATGCGCTCGCCGCCGAAGGCCTCACCGTGCTGGTCTCGACCCACTACATGGACGAGGCCGAGCGCTGTCACGAGATCGCCTACATCGCCTACGGCCATCTGCTCGCCCACGGCACCGTGGACCAGGTGATCGCGGCCTCGGCGCTGTCGACCTGGACGGTGACGGGCGAGGATTTCAACGGGCTGATGGGCGAGCTGACCGGCAAGCCCGGCGTCGATATGGTGGCGCCGTTCGGCACCAGCCTGCACGTCTCCGGCCGCGACAAGGCGGCGCTCGAAGCGGCGATTGCGCCCTATCGCGACAATTCGAAATGGCGCTGGCAGCCGAGCGAACCGTCGCTCGAAGACGTCTTCATCGACCTGATGGGGCGCTCCAAGGACAATTTCCAGGGATGAGTGCCAAGGACAAGTAACATGAGTGCGACGGATACGATCCGGAATGGCGAGACCGGGGAGCCGCGGTTCGGCTTCTGGCGGCGCAGCTATGCGATGCTGGTCAAGGAGTTCATCCAGCTTCGCCGCGACCGCGTCTCGTTCGCCATGATCATCATGCTGCCGGTGTTGCAGCTCACGCTGTTCGGCTACGCCATCAACACCACGCCGCGCAATCTGCCGACCGCGGTGCTGACCCAGGAGGACACCGATCTCGGGCGTTCGATCCTGAAGGCGATGGAGAACACCGCCTATTTCCATTTCACCCGCGAAGTTCACACCGTCGAGGAGTTCGACGAATTGCTGCAATCCGGCAAGGTGCTGTTCGGCGTCGAGATCCCGCGCGGCTTCGAGCGCGCGGTGCGGCGCGGCGACAAGCCGGCGCTGCTGGTCGCGGCCGACGCCACCGATCCGGTGGCGGCCGGCTCGGCGCTCGGTGCGCTCGGGCCGCTGGTGCAATCGGCCTTGGCGCACGACCTGCATATCGGCGATCCCCCTGACATGCCGTTCGAGATCCGCGCGCATGCGCGCTACAATCCGGCGGCGGAATCCCGCCTCAACATCGTGCCCGGCCTGGTCGGCACCATCCTGACCATGACCATGCTGATCTTCACTGCGCTGTCGGTGACGCGCGAGATCGAGCGCGGCACCATGGAGAGCCTGCTGTCGATGCCGATCAAGCCGGTCGAGGTGATGTTCGGCAAGATCATCCCCTATGTGCTGGTCGGCTTCATCCAGGCCGCACTGATCATCGGCATCGGCGTGTTCGTGTTCGGCGTGCCGGTGCTCGGCAGCTTCGCGCTGCTGGCGCTGCTCACCACGTTGTTCATCACCACCAACCTGTCGATCGGCTACACGTTCTCCACCATCGTGCAGAACCAGTTGCAGGCGATGCAGCTCTCGATGATGTTCTTCCTGCCGAGCATCCTGCTGTCCGGCTTCATGTTTCCGTTCGCGGGCATGCCGGTCTGGGCGCAATATATCGGCGAGGCGCTGCCCCTGACCCATTTCGTCCGCATCGTCCGCGCCATCATGCTGAAGGGCGCGGCGATGCAGAACCTGCAATACGACACCATCGCGCTCGCCGCCCTGATGCTGTTCGCCATGACCGTCGCCGTGACGCGCTTCCGCCGCACGCTCGATTGAGGCTAGAATGGTCCCAATTGTTGATTGTCATTCCGGGTTCGCCTCGCGCCCCGGAATGACGGGCGAGGGGAAATGGCTGGATTCTGGGGCACCAAAGACAGCGCGACGCCGGACACCACCGTCTCCGCCGATTTCCACCACGCGCTGATGCGCGAGGTGATGACCACCGAGCTGCTCCGCATCAAGGTGCTGATCGGCACCACGATCGTGCTCGGCGCGATCAGCCTGCTGGTGTACTTCTTCGCCCCCGAGGCGGTCAGCCGGGTCTGGCACGGCAACCTCAGCCCGATCTATGTGTTCTACGTCATCGTGCCGCTCATCGTGTTCGAGCTGTGGGTGCACGCGGCGATCAGCTGGCACATGCGCAAGGGCCGCGACCTGCCGGTGATCCGGCGCTATATCGGCGTGCTGGTCGAAACCTCATTGCCGACCGTGGTGCTGGCGTTGCATATCGACAGCATGGGCCGCCAGGAGGCGCTCGGTTTCGTGGCGCCGCTGACCTACTTCCTCTTCATCATCCTCTCGACCCTGCGGCTCGACTTCTGGCTCTCGACCTTCACCGGCTTCGTGGCGGCGGCGGAGCTGTTCTACATGGCGGTGTACTTCCATGCGTCCGGCGGCGTTGAGACCGGCCCCGGCATCTATTATCACGCCGCGCGCAGCTCGATCATCCTGATCTGCGGCGTGCTGGCCGGCGCGGTCGGCATGCAGTTGCGGCGGCAATTCGGGGCCAGCATCGCGGCCGCGACCGCGCGTGATCGCATCACCAATCTGTTCGGCCAGCACGTCTCGCCGCAGGTGGTCGAACGCCTGATGGCGGAGGGCGCCAGCACCGGGAGCGACCTCCGCCGCGTCGCGGTGATGTTCGTCGACTTCCGTAGCTTCACCGCCGGTGCGCGCGCGCGCTCGCCGCAGGAGGTGGTGGACCGGCTCGACGGCGCCTTTGCGGTGCTCGTCGAGATCCTCGACCGCCACGGCGGCATCGTGAACAAGTTCCTGGGCGACGGTTTCCTCGCGCTGTTCGGCGCGCCGTTCGAGACCGGTGACGCCGCGCATCAGGCGGTTGCCGCTGCGCGCGAGATGCTGGCGGCCAATGAGCGTTCCAACGCGTCGTCGAGCTGGCCGCTGCGGATCGGGATCGGCATCCATGTCGGTGAGGTCGTCGCCGGCAATATCGGCTCGCCGCGGCGCAAGGAGTACACGGTGATCGGCGACACCGTGAACTTCGCCGCCCGGCTCGAGGCGCTCAACAAGGACCTCGGCACGCAATTCCTGATCTCCGCCGCCGTGCGAGATGCGCTCGGCGAGGAGTGCACGGACGCGGTCCCGCGCGGCGAGATCCCGGTGCGGGGTTACGAGCACCCGGTGCCGGTCTGGCAACTGGGGTAGGGGTATCCGTGGATCGGAGGTGTCATGGTAGTCTGTTGACGTCATGTCATATACTCATATAGATGACTATATGAGTGCAGATCTCGACGACCGCCTGCCGCGCTACCAGCGTCTCCGCGACGACCTCGCGGCGCGGATCAATCGCAACGAGTGGCGTCCGGGCGATCTGATCCCGTCGGAGACCGAGCTCGGCGCGCATTACGGCGTCGCCATCGGCACCGTGCGAAAAGCGATCGATCAGCTGGTCAGCGACGGCGTACTGGAGCGCCAGCAGGGCCGCGGCACCTACGTGCGCCGGGCCCGCTTCAATTCCTCGCTGTTCCGCTTCTTCCGCTTCCAGTCCGAGCGCGGCGAGCGCCGCGTTCCGCAGAGCCGGATCCTGCGGCGCAAGGCGATGCCGGCGAACTCGGCGGTGGCCTCGGCGTTGCGCATCACGGTCGGCGAGCCTGTGATCAGCCTGTCGCGCCTGCGGCTGATCGACGACGTGCCATTGCTCGCCGAGGAGATCTGGCTGCAACGATCGCGCTTCGAGGCGATCCTTGCGCTCGAGACCGCCGAGTTCGGCGATCTGCTCTATCCGCTCTACGAGGACCGCTGCGGCCAGGTCGTGGTCTCGGCCGATGAAATCCTCACCGTCGAGATCGCGAACGAGATGCAATCGCGGCTGCTGCGGCTCGAGGCCAACGCGCCGCTGATCGTGATCGAGCGCCTGGCCTTCGATCTGGAGCGACGGCCGATCGAATGGCGCCGCTCGCGTGGGCCCGCGGATCGCTTCCGCTACCACGCCGAGATCAGGTGAGCGCGGCAACCAAGCACAACGACACAACAACACAACAATTCACGGGAGGATACATGGCAAACTGGTACAGCGAATGCTCGCCGCTCGAGCGGCGTACCTTCTGGGCAAGTTTCGGCGGCTGGGGGTTGGACGCGCTCGACGTCCAGATGTTCAGCCTGGCGATCCCGGCGCTGATCACCGCATTCGGGATCAGCAAGGCCGATGCCGGCCTGCTCGGCTCGGTGACGCTGTTCTTCGGCGCGTTCGGCGGCTGGCTCGGCGGTGCGCTCGGCGACCGCTTCGGGCGGGTGAAGGCGTTGCAGATCACGGTCGCGACCTTTGCGCTTGCGACCTTCGCCTGTGCTTTCGCGATGAACTACACCCAGCTCGTGGTCCTGAAGGCCATTCAGGGCATCGGCTTCGGCGCCGAATGGGCCTGCGGCGCGGTGCTGATGGCGGAGATCATTCGTCCCGAGCATCGCGGCAAGGCGCTCGGCGCCGTGCAGAGCGCCTGGGCGGTCGGCTGGGGCGCCGCCGTGTTGCTCTCGGCCCTGGTGTTTACCTATGCGCCGGCCGATATCGCCTGGCGCATCCTGTTCGCGGTCGGCCTGATCCCGGCTCTGCTGATCCTGTTCATCCGCCGCGGGCTGAAGGAGCCGCCGCGTGCGGTGTCGCGCGCGGCCGAACCGCCGTTCTTCGCCACGCTCGCTGGAATCTTTCATCGCGACGTGCTGCGTTCGACCTTGATCGGTGGCCTGTTCGGCATCGGCGCCCATGGCGGCTATGCGGCGCTGACGACGTTCCTGCCGACCTTCCTGCGCGAGGAGCGGCATCTCTCGGTGCTTGGCTCCAGCGCCTATCTCGCCGTGATCATCGTCGCCTTCTTCTGCGGCTGCGTGGTCTCCGGGATCATCAGCGACCGGATCGGGCGGCGCGCCAACGTGACGCTGTTCGCCGCCGCCTGCGTCGTGACGGTGCTGGTCTATATCTTCGCGCCGCTGTCCAATTCGCAGATGCTGGTGCTCGGCTTCCCCCTGGGCTTCTTCTCCGCGGGCATTCCTGCCAGCATGGCGGCGCTGTTCAGCGAATTGTACCCGGCCGGCGTGCGCGGCACCGGCGTCGGCTTCTGCTACAATTTCGGCCGCATCGTCTCCGCCGCGTTCCCGTTCCTGGTCGGCTATCTCAGCGATCACATCGGCCTTGGTGCCGCGATCGGGATCGACGCGGCGTTCGCTTATTCGCTGGTGCTGATCGCCGTGCTGATGCTGCCGGAGACCCGCGGCAAGGTCTTCGAGCAAGCCGCCGCAACGCGCGCGTGAAAATGGGGAATGATCATGACATCTTACGAACATGGGTTGACGCGGCGCCAGTTTGCTGCGGGGATTGCCGCGCTGTCGGCCGGCGGCATCGTGAGCAAGGTGAGGGCTGAGGTGCCGAAACTTTCGATCGACACCCATTCCCACGTCTTCCATCGCGGGCTGAAGCTCGCGGCGGGCCGGCGCTATGCGCCCGACTACGACGCGCCGCTCGCGCTCTATCTGCAACAGCTCGACCAGAACGGCATGACCAATGGCGTGCTGGTGCAGCCGAGTTTTCTCGGCACCGACAATTCCTATCTGGTCGAATGCCTGAAGGCGACCAATGGAAGGCTGCGCGGCATCGCCGTGGTCGATCCCGCCGTCGCCGCGGATGAGCTTCGCGCGCTCGACCGCGCCGGCGTGGTCGGCATTCGCCTCAACCTGGTTGGCCAGACATTGCCTGACCTGGCCTTGCCGGAGTGGAAGGCGCTGCTCGCCGAGGTCAAGGCGATGGGGTGGCAGGTCGAGATCCAGCGCAAGGCCGCTGATCTTGCGATGCTCGCGCCAAGGCTGCTCGATCTCGGCGTCAACGTCGTGCTCGATCACTATACGTTGCCTGATCCGAAGCTCGGAATCGATGATCCCGGATTCCAGGCGGTGCTCAAGCTCGGCGCGTCGCGAAAGGTCTGGGTCAAGATTTCGGCGCCATATCGCAATGGACCCAATGGTGAGGCATTCGCCAAGCAGGCCTATCCGCTGCTGCGTACGGCCTTCGGCGTCGATCATCTGCTGTGGGGCAGCGACTGGCCGCACACGCAGTTCGAGGCGACGCAAAATTACGCCAAGAACCGCAAATTCCTCGACGAGCTCGTGACCGATGCCGATGAGCGGGCGCGCGTGCTCGCATCGCCGCGTGCATTGTTTCGGTTCTGAGGCATGATGCGGAAAAGTGCGAAGCGGTTTTCCGAGAAGAGATCATGCTCCAACAACGCGCGTGATTGTACCGAGTGCTCTGATGGGCGTCGTTGCGGCTGTGTTACGATGACGGCGATCGGTCGCCAATGACCGGAGCACGAGGACACGCAAGATGCAGCGGCGCTATATCACCGTCGACGTTTTCACCGACCGCGCTTTCGGCGGCAACCCGCTCGGCGTGGTGCTCGACGCCCGGGGGCTGTCGACGGCGCAGATGCAGGCGATCGCGACCGAGTTCAATTATTCGGAGACGACCTTCGTGCTGCCGCCGCAGGATGCGGCCAACGATGCCCAGGTTCGCATCTTCACGGTGCGTTCCGAAATCCCGTTCGCCGGCCATCCCAATGTCGGCACCGCCTTCGTGCTGGCGAGCCAGGCGGCGAAGCCGCCGGAGCAGCTGAAATTCGAGGAGAAGGCCGGCCTCGTGCCGGTCGCGATCCTGTCCGACCGCGGCACGGTGGTCGGCGCCGAGCTGACCGCGCCGCAGGCCTTGCAGCGGACCAATGTCGTGAGTGCGGCGGATGCGGCGGCGTGCCTGTCGCTGTCGGCCGACGACGTGAAGACCGACCGGCATGCGCCGCAGGTCGTCTCGGTCGGCCTCCCGTTCCTGGTGGTGGAGATCGCCTCGCGCGAGGCGCTGAAGCGCGCCCGGCCCGATGCGGCTGCGTTCGCCAGGGCATTGGCGCAAATCGGCCGCGACGTCGTCTATTTCTACACCCGCGACGTGCCGGCGGACGAGCAGCCGCTCGATCTCCAGGCGCGCATGTTCCATCCGGGCGCCAGCGGGCTGTCCGAGGATCCTGCCACCGGCAGCGCGACCGCCGCCTGCGCGGCGCTGCTCGCCGATATCGACGCCACGCGTGACGGCGAATTGCGGCTGCGGATCGGGCAAGGCGTCGATATGGGCCGGCCGAGCCTGCTGCTGACGCGGGTACGCAAGCAGGGCGGCGCGATCACGTCGGTGCATGTCGGCGGCGGCTGCGTGAAGATGATGGAAGGAACGCTGAACCTGTCGGGTGAGGCGGGCTAGAGCTGTGGCGCAGCCAGATTCTCGATCCTGACGTCGTCGCGGTCCTCGATGATCTCGGCGATCCAGCGGCGATGGCAATGTTCGTGGTCGCGCTCGTAGCACAGGATGCAGACAGGGCCGGACTTCTTCACCAGCGCCGACAGCTCGTCGAGCTCCTCCCTGGCCTGCACGGTCTTGAGATGCGCCGAGTAGATCTTGTGCAGCAGCGCGTACTGCCCGCTGCGCGCTGCTTCCCGACCGCTCTTCGGCGTGCCGAGGCCGCGGAGGTGGACATAGCCGATGCCGCGCTCGTCGAGGCCGGCGGCGAGCTGGGTCTTGGAGAAGCCGGGACGGCGGGAGGAGGCAACCGCGCGGACGTCGACCAATAGCTTGACGCCGGCGTGCTGAAGCTCGTCGAGCACCGCGTTCGACGGCGTCTGCTCGTAGCCGATGGTGAACAGCTTTTTTGCCTTCGCCATCGCTGTTCCTTCACTTCACCCGTTCGATCAGCTCCATCGCGCCGGCGGGCGCGCGGATCTTGCCCTCGTGGATCACATAGGCGAACACGTCGCGCGGGGCTTTCTTCGGCGCGGTCTCGTCGACCTTCGGCAGGTCGTCGGGCTCGCCGCCGCCGGCCCAGTCCTGGAAGCGCCTGGCCCAGGCGTCGAGCTGCTTCGGCGGATAGCAGGTCTTCAATTCGTCGTTGCCCTTCTGCAACCGGGCATAGACGAAGTCGCTGGCGACGTCGGCGATCGCCGGATACTTGCCGTGCTCGGCAAACACCACGGGCACCTCGTGCTCGCGGATTAGGGCGATGAACTCGGGCACCTTGAAGCTGTCGTGGCGCACCTCGACCACATGGCGCAGCGCGCGGCCGTCGAGCTTGCGCGGCAACAGCTCGAGGAACTTGCCGAAATCGGCGCCATCGAACTTCTTGGTCGGTGCGAATTGCCAGAGCACCGGGCCGAGCCGGTCCTTCAGCTCCAGCACGCCCGAATCATAGAATCGCTTCACCGAATCGCCGGCCTCGGCGAGCACGCGGCGGTTGGTGGCGAAGCGCGGCCCCTTCAGCGAGAAGATGAACCCGTCGGGTACCTCGCTGGCCCATTTGCGAAAGCTCTCCGGCTTCTGCGAGCCGTAATAGGTGCCGTTGATCTCGATCGAGGTCAGCTTCGAGGCGGCGTAGGACAGCTCCTTCGCCTGCGTGAGCTTCTCCGGATAGAACACTCCGCGCCACGGCTCGAAGGTCCAGCCGCCGATGCCGATATAGATGTTGCCCGCGCCGGTCTTGGTTGTCTTGGCGTCTGTCTTGGCGTCGGTCTTGGTTGCCTTGGTGGGAGCTTTGGCCACGGCTGCACTCATCGCGAGGTGAGGGGACTAGGGAGCGAGAGTAGTCAAAATAATCGTGATTGGCCAGTTTGCCAGATCGGCGCGGCGGTGCTTATCGTGGTCGCCAGCGTTGGCTAGGATGCCGAAAACGGGAGAACAATAATGCGCATGCTGGTTGCGGCCGCTCTCTTGGTCGCCTCGTCCGCCGCGATATCGTCTACTGCAATGGCCGACGAGGTCGACGACGCGCACAAGCTCGCGATCACCGGCCGCGACGCCTACTGGAATTGTCTCGCCCGCGAATATCCCCGCGACAGCAACAAGGCGATGTCCGACCAGGAGTTCAGCTCGCTGATCGCCAATGTCTGTCCTTCCGAGCGGCAGAACTTCCGGGTGTCGCTGATCGACTTCCTGTCGCTGCAATTTCCGAAGCAGGATGCCGACGCCAATCTGACGACCGCCAACCGCGCGATCGAGCTGGCGCAGAAGGACATCGTGACCGCCTTCACCCGGCGCAAGGCCGCGGCGAAATAGGTTCCCGAATCCTGTTGCGGCCGGCCGATTTTTGATATCAATCCGCGCAGGCGAGGGGATGTTCGGCATGAGCTCACAATCGACGGCAGGCTTTCTGGGCGCAGTGGTCGCAGCCATCGTGCTGGCGGCGGCGTTCATCTACGGGCCGTCGCCCAGCCAGCTTCATAACCCCGCACCGCCCGCTGCGGCGCAGCCGCAAGCCGCCCCTGCCGCTGAAGCCGCGCCAGTGGCCCCGGCGCCACGCGGCCCCGTGATCCGGGAAGTACCGAACAACTAGCGCCGTTCGCCCCCTTGCGAACCGTCCGGGGCGTTCCTATCTAACTTGGAACGGCGACGTTGCAGCTTCAGGGCTCCGGCGCCGGGACGACCACGACATTGTTTGGCTGCGCCGGATGTACGCGCGCCCCTTGTTCGTGGTCGTTGGCATTTTCAGGGGTATTTTGCCCCGTTTTCCCGCTTCCCGAGCGCCCGTATGGTCCGGCCTGCCTTGGCAGCCGGGGAGGCTGCGGCTATACGCTGGCGCTCATGAATGACGCCATCCAGCCGGGCCCCGAAACCGCGTCGCAGACCGCACGTCTGCCGCAGCTTTCGGTCGTCGTCCCAACCTTCAACGAGCGCGACAGTGTCACGGTGCTGTACCGTCGGCTCGACGCGATCCTGAAGGACGTGTCCTGGGAAGTGATCTTCGTCGACGACAATTCGCCCGACGGAACCTGGGATGTGGTGCGTGGCCTGGCGCGGCAGGATTCGCGCGTGCGCTGCGTTCGCCGAATCGGCCGACGGGGCCTGTCCGGCGCCTGTATCGAGGGCATCCTGGCCTCGAGCGCGCCCTATGCCGCCGTGATGGACGCCGATCTCCAGCATGACGAGACCCAGCTCCCGAAGATGCTGGCGCTGCTGGAGAGCGGCGAGGCCGAGCTCGTGGTCGGCAGTCGCTACATCGAGGGTTACAAGGCCGACGGCTTCAACAAGCAGCGCGCGGGCGCCAGCGCCTTTGCCACCGAGATCGCCCGCCGCACGCTGAAGGTCGAGGTCGCCGATCCGATGAGCGGCTTCTTCATGATCCGCCGTGACCGCTTCGAGCAGCTTGCGCCGCAGCTCTCGACCCAGGGCTTCAAGATCCTGCTCGACCTGGTGGCGACCGCGGACGGCAAGCTGCGCACGGTCGAAATTCCCTACAAATTCGGTGCCCGCCAGCATGGCGAGAGCAAGCTTGATTCCATGGTCGCGCTCGACTTCCTCGGCCTGGTGCTGGCGAAGCTGACCAATGATCTGATCTCGCTGCGCTTCATCCTGTTCGCCGCGGTCGGCGGGCTCGGCCTGCTCGTGCACCTCGCCGTGCTGTTTGTCGCGCTGCAAATGTTCGGCGCGCGATTCCCGGAGGCGCAGGCCGCCGGCGCCGTCGTCGCGATGACCAGCAATTTCATCCTCAACAATTTCCTGACCTATCGCGACCAGCGGCTGAAAGGCTTTGGCATCCTGCGCGGCCTGCTGCTGTTCTATCTGGTGTGCAGCGTCGGCCTGCTCGCCAATGTCGGCGTCGCATTCTCGGTCTACGACCAGGAGCCGATCTGGTGGCTTGCGGGCGCKGCYGGCGCGCTGATGGGCGTGGTCTGGAACTACGCGATGTCCGGACTGTTCGTCTGGCGCAAGCGGTGACGTTCGCATGAGTGCGAACGAGGGGCGGCTSGCCCGGAATACCGCGCTCGCGGTRTKCGCGCTGGTGSTGCTGCGGCTGGTGGCKGCGGCATGGACGCCGCTGACCTTCGACGAAGCCTATTACTGGATGTGGTCGAAGGCGCTGGCCGGCGGTTATTATGATCATCCGCCGATGGTCGCGATCGTGATCCGGCTCGGCACCATGATCGCGGGCGACACGCCGTTCGGCGTGCGGCTGGTCTCGATCCTGCTCGCGTTCCCGATGAGCTGGGCGATCTACCGGGCCGCGGCGATCCTGTTCGGCGGCCAGCGCATTGCCGCGAGCGCAACCATCCTGCTCAACGTCACGCTGATGGCCGCCGTCGGCACGCTGATCGTGACGCCGGATGCGCCGCTATTGGTCGCCGCCAGCCTGCTGCTGTACGCGCTCGCCAAGGTGCTGGAGAGCGGCCGCGGCGCCTGGTGGCTCGCGGTCGGCGCCAGCGCCGGTGCGGCGCTGTTGTCGAAATACACCGCGCTGTTCTTTGGTCCCGCGATCCTGATCTGGCTTGCGACGGTGCCCAAGCTGCGGCGCTGGTTTCTCTCGCCGTGGCTCTATCTCGGCGGCCTGGTCGCGGCCGGCCTGTTCGCGCCTGTCATCCTCTGGAATGCCGAGCACCAATGGGTGTCGTTCATCAAGCAGATGGGGCGCGCCCGGATCGAGGATTTCCGGCCGACCTACATCGCCGAGCTGATCCCGACCCAATTCGCGTTCGCGACGCCGCTGGTGTTCATTCTCGGCGTGATGGGCCTCTATGCGCTCTATCGGCGTCGCGCCGGCGCGATGCCGGCACGCGTCCTGATCAACACGATGTTCTGGACCATCGTGGTCTATTTCACCTGGCACGCGTTACATGCGCGGGTCGAGGCCAATTGGTTCGCGCCGGTCTATCCCGCCTTTGCGCTGGCGGCCGCGGTCGCCGCGATCCAGGCGCAGTGGGCGCCGCGCGAGCAGCGCACCGTGGATTTCTGCCGCCGCTGGGCTGCACCCAGTGGCGTCGTGCTGTTCGCGCTGCTGATCGTGCAGGCCAACACCGGCATCCTCTCGGGATATCGTCGTGACGCCACCGTGCGCAGCGTCGGCGTCGGCTGGCCGGAGCTCGCCGGCGAAATCGAGGCGGCACGGGTGAAGTCGGGTGCAAGCTGCGTGCTGGCGCCGGACTATGGCACCGTCGGCTGGCTCGCGTTCTATCTCCCCAAGGGCAGCTGCGTCGCCCAGCAGGGCCAGCGTATCCGCTGGGTCAATATGCCGGAGCCGAGCCCGGCGCAGCTCTCGGGCAAGCTGCTGTATGTGCATGAGCTCGACCAGCCGATGCCGGCTTCGGTGCGCGACAATTTCACTCGTATCGAAACCATCGCCGAAGCCAGGCGCATGCGTGGGCCGCTGGTGATCGAGACCTACGCGCTGGATCTGCTGGAAGGCGCAAAGGGCGATGTCCTCGATCGCTCGCCGCCGCCGGAACTGCAATGAATTGCCGCGGCTGACTGTCGGGCGCTCCGGTTCCGGTTCGTCTTCCAGGGAGCCCTTCAATCACGCGAGGTTCCGATCATGACCAGTTCCGTTCTCAAGCCCGCCGCCGAGCTCGCCAGGACAAACACCAGCCGCGTCCCCAATGAGAGCGCCGAATATCGTCGCGCGCGCCAGGCGCTGCTTGTCGAGGAGATCGAGTTGCGCCGGCACATCGAACGTGTGGCCGAGCTGCGCCGCGCGTTGCCGCCGGGCGGCGAGGTGACTACGGCCTATGAATTCACCGGCGAAGCCGGTCCGGCCTCGCTCGGCGATCTCTTCGGCAACAGGCAGACCCTGATCATCTACAGCTACATGTTCGGCCCGCAACGCGAAAAGCCGTGTCCGATGTGCACCTCGTTCATGGGCACATGGGAGGAGAAGCTGCCCGATATCGAGCAGCGCGTGTCGTTCGTGTTCGTGGCGCGCTCGCCGATCGCGCGGCTGGTCGAGGCGAAGCGGGCGCGCGGCTGGACCCGCCACAGGGTCTATTCGGACATGTCGGGCGACTACACGCGCGACTATGTCAGCAAGGATGATGGCGACGTGCCCGGCTACAATGTCTTCACGCGCCACGACGGCACGATCCGTCATTTCTGGGCCGGCGAGATGGGGGCGGGCACGATGGACCCCGGGCAGGACCCGCGTGGCGCACCCGATCTCGACCCGCTCTGGACCGTGCTCGACACCACGCGAGAGGGCCGCGGCACGGACTGGTATCCGAAGCTGAGCTATTGAGGAGACGTTTCTTGCGCGATGCCCGTGGATTTACGGGGCGATCGGCAAGGAAATTCTCCCCTGAATTTATTCCGGCATCCTGCACCCGGGCGGCGTGCCGGAATGTCCCAGCATGGGACAAAAAAACCGTTTTGGCGTTCCAATGTCATCTTAAAAAAGCCCTACGCCACAGGCACTTCCCGCGTTGCAGGGGATCGCATCCGGTTAAGTCGCATTTAACTAAAAGTCGCCTTAATGGCCGTCTGTGCCCCCTGCGCGACGGTGAGCCGAAATGTCGTTCGGCAGATCCAGTGTGGGGACAAAGGTGGACCTGTTTTGAGCGCCGGGTGTATGGGTACGAGTGCGAGTGCGTATGTTCTTGGGGCTCCGAGCCGCAAGAAATCCTCCCGAAAAATCCTCCCACAGCATTTCCTCGGCAGTGCCGCGGTGGCGGGGCTGGTGCTTGGTTGCGCCTGGACCGTCTATGCCAACATCTTTGCCGCGAGCGTCTATCCCTCGGTGGGCAGTGCGTCGTTCGAGGCCCCGGCGGTCAAGCGGCCGGTAGCGGCCGCCGCACGGCCGGCTCCGGCATTCAACGAGGTGTTCGCCTCGCTGACCCCCGCACCGGCGGCGCCCGCCAAATCCGAGGCCACCAAGTCCGAGGTGGCCAAGTCCGGGGTCGTCAAGTCCGAAGTCGCCAAATCCGAAGTCGCGAAGTCGGAAACCCCGGCACCTTCACTCATGTTTAACGATCGGTTTGCGGCGGCTTCGCCCGAGGGCGTGGCATCCAGCGTCGTCGCCGACGCCGCGCCGCAGATCGACCCGATCAAGCAGGCCGCCGCGCCCAAGGTCGCCGAAGCGAAGCCGGTCGCCTCGGCAAAGCTTGCGGAGGCCTCGAAGCCGCTGCCGGCGCCGAAATCAGTCGAGATCAACAAGAAGGAAGCCGCCGCCAATCTGCAGGTGGCGCTCAACGATCCATCAGCGTCGGTGCAACCGAAGGCTACCGACACCAAGGCAGCGGAGAGCAAGTCGGCCACCAAGTCCGGCAGCGTCACGGTGCGTGACATGGCCGCGCGCGCCAAGGCCGCGGTGATGTCGATCGCCTCGAACGAGCGGCAGACCATGGTCGAGAAGCTGTGGGGCAAGCGCGAGTCGAATGGCGGGCTGCTCTCCTTTGCTTCGGCCGACGCCAACGTCACCGGCAGCATCCCCTCGACGCTCGACCAGAACCCGATGCTCGGCGGCTCGCCGCCCTATGACCGCCAGACCGCGGTCTATGACATCTCGGCCAGGACCGTATACCTGCCCGACGGCACGCGGCTCGAGGCGCATTCGGGGCTCGGCTCCCGGCTCGACGATCCCCGGTCGTCGCATCTGAAAATGGTTGGTGTGACGCCGCCGCACATCTACGAACTCAAGCCGCGCGAGGCGCTGTTCCACGGCGTGCCGGCGCTGCGGCTCAATCCGATCGGCGGCGAGGGCAAGATCTTCAACCGCGTCGGCCTGCTCGCGCACACCTTCATGCTCGGCCCGAACGGCGATTCCAACGGTTGCGTCTCGTTCAAGGACTATTACGCGTTCCTCGACGCCTACCGTAACAAGGGTATCCGCCGCCTCGCGGTGCTCGCGCGGATTCAGTAGGCGCTGTCTGCCGGAGGGGAGCTTGCTCCCCTTGGCCTGTCCCGCCGTCGTCAGCTATCTCGGTGGCGTCAATCGGAGCGCAGGGCAGGCGCTGGACACTCGTGCAGGACACTGGCCGCCGGCGCCCGCGGGGTGGGCAAGATCTTGCTAATTGCGCTGGTGATGCGGACCGGGTGAACGGGCACGGTGGCGCACTGAACTAGATCACGCGAAGACGTCTCAACTCCGCCACTTCGGCAGGCTCGAAGCCAAATTCCGCAAGCACCTCGTCGGTGTGCTCGCCGAGTTCCGGCGGGGCACGCCGAATTTCGGCAGGCGTCCGGCTCAGCTTGATCGGCTGACCGAGGATTTCGACATGGCCGAGCTTCGGGTGATTGAGAGATTGTACGATTCCGATTTCCTTGACTTGGGGGTCTGAGAACATTTCATCGAGCTTGTAGATCGGTCCCGCCGGAACGCCGGCCGCGTTGAGGCATTCGATCCACGCGGAGGCCGTGTTCTGTGAAGTTGCGGCTTCGATCGAGGCGTTCAGGGCGTCGCGGTTGCTTTCTCGCAAATCCGCCGTCACGAAACGGGGATCTGAACTCAGCTCGAGCGCGCCGATCGCGCTGCAGAGCCGGTGGTAACTGTCATTCCCTACCGTTGAGATCGTGAAATAGCCGTCCTTGGCCTTATAGACCCCGGTAGGAACGATCTTGGGGCGATCGTTTGCGCGCTGCTGCGGAATGTGCCCGTCCATCAGCCAGCTCATGGCCTGATAATCCAACAGCATGATCTGCGACGACAACAGATTGGCCTGTACCCACTGTCCTTTTCCCGACCGTTCACGCTCGATGAGCGCGATCATCGCTCCGATCGCGGCAAATATCCCGGCGCTTACATCTGCGGGTGAGATTCCTGCTCGCAGCGGCCCGCGATCCGCATAACCTGTAAGCCACATCAACCCTCCCATGCCCTGGGCGATCAGATCGAAGCCTGGTCGCGCGCTGTAGGGCCCCGTTTCCCCGAACGCGGAAATCGAGGTGTAGACGAGCCTTGGATTGATCGCCGATAGACTGTCGTAGTCGATACCCAATCGATGCTTTACGTCTGGCCGAAAATTCTCGACGACCACGTCGACGGTCTCGATCAATCTCTTGAGAACAGCCACGCCTTCGGGCCGCTTGAGGTCCAACGTGATTCCACGCTTGTTTCTTTGGGCGTTGACGTAGTCGGACGAATAGCGATCGTCCCCCATGGGATCTCCTTCGCCATCGGTGCGCTCGACCTTGATGACGTCGGCTCCGAAGTCGCCAAAGAATTTCACGCAGGTCGGGCCGGCTCGAACGCGCGACAGATCGAGCACGCGAATATGAGATAGGGGAAGGCGCGACATATAACCTCGACGCTTTGAGGACGGTCAGTGGTGCAAGATTGTTCTGGAAGATCGCGGTGTCAGTTGAACTGACTTCTCATCCGAAGCGGCCCCTGCCTGAATCTCCGGTTGCAGGTGAGCATGGTGGCGAGCCATGCGGGGCCAGCCCGCCGCCAACTTGGTCCCTTGGCTCGACGTGACATGGATATCATCCGCGGTAGCCGCCAATTTTTCCCGCCAAACCGGGATCAGCAATTGGGATCATGCGTCGGCTCGAAGGGGAAATGGATTGGCCGATTTGCCGAGCGATCGACTGAGAGTTTGAAGATGTCGAACCTGTTGTAGTAGCCGACGACATCGTGGATCCGCTTCTGCACAACGGCGTCCTTGAGATCGATCGTGGCCGTCACCAAGCCTTCTTGATCGCTCAAGACGCTGCTTATGAGTGCACCTGTCGGGCCCAGGATCATCGAGACACCTCGAGGGCTGGCCTCCATGATCTCAGCGGCTTCCGGCCCCATCGTTGCGATCGCCTCGCGCGCGGACTGGTCGTGGTACGCAGATGCAACGATATTGAAGGCTTTTGCCTCGAAAGAATGTGCGGCGGCGCGAATCCGAATTGCCTGTTCGAGATCGTAGGTGCCGGCCGTCTTTACCTTTCCAGCCACTCCTATGGGCGGGTAGGTGGAAATATGAACCTGTTCTCCTTGCGCCATCAACGAAAAGCGCGCCAGCGGATTGGTGTTCTCGCCGCAGATCAGCATGCCGATGCCGCCGATCTCCGTGTCGCTAACGCGCAGGCCCGCGCCATCACCATTGGCCCACACCAGTTTCTCGAAAAACGTGGGCACCAGCTTCCTGTGATGATTCAGGATATCACCGCCAGGGCCGATCAGAACATTCGCATTCCACAGACAACCCACACTTACACTGCTCGCCTCCGTGAATCCGATGGAGACGAAGATATCGTTGGCGCGCGCGGCGGCGCGGACCTTTCCCATCTCGGGACCATCGACACGGATGGCCTGAGCAGCCAGCTCGGCGAAGTACTTGTCTCCGTCAAAAGGCGCAGCCAATGTCGCCCAGGTAGGATAGCCCGGGATGAACGCCTCGGGAAAGGCGATCAGGCGAACGCCTTGCCGAGCTGCTTCAGCGATGATGTCGCAGGCTTTTTCCGTCGTTTTGTCACTGTGGCCATAGACAGATGCGACATGAGCTGCCGCGACTTTGTAGCTTGGATAAAGTCCCATACGTCCTCGTGGCACTCGCGAATGCGCGCCACCACTTTATGGACAGATCGCCCGACCAAGAAGCTGGATCTGCGCATTCGTCATTGCGGAAATTCGGGCAGATGCTTACGACCACCGATTGAAGTGATCGTGATCCTCCTTGAATATCTTCTTCAGAAATCCGATCAGCGACTTTACTCTTGCGGTATAGCGAAGATCCTGATGGGTACTGACCCAGATCCCGCGTTCGATCGCGATGCTCTCCCGAAGGATCGGGACCAATCTGCGATCGGTACGCGCGGCGAAGACCGGCAGCATCACAATGCCAGCACCCGCCGCAACGGCGGCCATCTGCGTCCCCATGCTGGTGGAATTCAACACGTCGCGATGCCCTTCGACCACCTCGTCCAGGAACCGCGCGGACTCGACGCTGAGAAGATCAGGTATGAACGAAACGAACCGATGGCGAGCGAGATCGGTCCGATTCTTCGGCGTGCCCTCGCTGTCCAAATATCGCTGGGAAGCGAACAAATGCACCGTGATCGTGCCAAGCTGTTCTTTGTGGAGACCCCGTCCTTCCGGTTCGTAGAAGCTGACGAACAGGTCGGAATCCCGGATCGCGACGTTCACGGGCCGCAGTTGTGTGACGATCTCGAGACGCATTGGAGGTTGCGTCAACTGAAAGGCTGCGAGCCGCTCGGCCAAATAGAACGTCGATAGACCTTCGTAGGTCGAAATGCGGATGAGCGGAGAGGCTCCTTCGACTTCACCGCGCGAAAGATCGAGGACTTGCGAAACCTGACTGTCGATCGTTTCAACATGCCGGAGAATGTTTCGGCCGAATTCGGTGAGGTACAATCGCTCGCGCTTGCGTTCGACGAGACGGAGCCCAAGGTCGGCTTCCATTTGCGCAATGCGGCGGCTGACCGTCGACTGGTCAAGTTGCAGCAACCGGGCAGCCCCCGCGATGTGATCGCTGCGCGCAATCGCGAGGAATATTCGCAGATCATCCCATCTGATCGATCGGAGGGATTTTGCATTGCCCATTCTGAACATGCGTATTCACGTTTGGCCCGCAAAATACAAGCCTACAAGTGGCTTGTGTGGTCCTCGCACCCGGTCCGGGGCAGATTCGGAACAGACGCAAAAGTTTAGAAAGCCTTGGTTTCCGAGAGAACGAGTATTTCTGCATTGATCATTGCGGAAATGCGTCGCCTCAGCTAGCGGGCACGAACTGGGTCGAGCCATTGCGATGATGCGGGGTCGCGCGATACCTGGGTCACGCCCACCCGTCGACGAGCGCCGATGGGCGGGCCGCCGGCTGGGACGAATTGACCGGCGCGCGGCCAGGCCCTGTCCGAAGGTCGCAGTCGCGTCCCTTGAAAGGCTGCCGGGCGCGCTATATCCTGCGGAATACAGGGGTGCCAGGGTCAACAGCGCCGCGTTCCCGAGGGTCTGAGAACCCGGGGAGCAGGGGAGGGAAGCATGAGCCGGTCGCCGGGTGTCATGCATACGGACAAGGTTCTCGATGTGCTTGCCGGAGGCGGGGCGCCGTCCGAGCTGTCGGCGTCGTGGCGCCGCTCCGGCCATCTGCATGCGCTCGATCCGGCGAGCCGTAGGCCTTCCCATCGTCTCCAGCAAGCCGACGTCGCCGCCGCGCAGCAGCGTCTCGGCGAGTTTCTGAAGGTCGCCCAGGGCACGCTCGACCGGCTGTTTCTTGCTGTCGGCGGCGTCGGCTGCTCGGTGCTGCTCGCCGATCGCGACGGTGTCGTGGTCGACCGGCGCGGCGCCGGCGCCGATGACGCGACGTTCGACGCCTGGGGGCTGTGGACCGGCGCGGTCTGGAGCGAGAAATATGAGGGCACCAACGGCATCGGTACCTGCATCGTGGAGAAGCGGCCGCTGTCGATCGATCGCGAGCAGCACTTCTTCACCCGCAATTCCGGATTGTTCTGCACCACCGCGCCGGTCTTTGACGAGCATGGCGAGCTTGCCGCGGCGCTCGATGTCTCCTCCTGCCGCGCCGACCTGACCGACGGATTTTCCCGCTTGATCGCCACCACGGTCACCGACGCTGCGCGCGCGATCGAGGCCGAGAATTTTCGCCGGGCGTTTCCCGATGCGCGAATTCTGCTGACGCCGCGAAGCGAGCGCGCCGTCAACTCGCTGCTCGCGGTCGATCGCGACGACCTCGTGATCGGTGCAACGCGGGCCGCGCGGCGCGCGCTCGGCCTCAACGCGGCGTCGCTGGCGCGGCCATTGCCGGCGGCGGATCTGATCGGTGAGACCCGTGACGATGGCGGCCTGGTTGCGGCGGAGCGCGCAGCGTTGCAGCGTGCGCTGGCACGCGCCGGCGGCAACGTGTCGAAGGCCGCCAAGAATCTCGACATGTCGCGCGCCACATTGCACCGCAAGCTCAAGCAGCTCGGTCTGCATCGCTAAGGTTCCGCGTTTGCGTCGGAAATGCTGACGCATCTGTGCCAATTTGCGGCGCACTCTGTCTCAGATTTGCGACAGTTCCCCTGCGGCCGTTGCGGCGGGCCCCTGTTCTGTCTGCCTGATTTGACCGAGCGTTCCGGCCAACGCCGTGTGCATCGGCGTGCCAACGGAGGAACACATGAACAAGGTTGACATGCAGTCCGTGCTCAAGGCGCCGTTTGCCAAACGCTATGGCAATTTCATCGGCGGCGAATGGCGCGAGCCCCATTCCGGAAAATATTTCGACAACGTATCGCCGGTCACGGGACTTCCGATCTGCGAGATCCCGCGCTCGGATGCGGCCGACATCGAGGCCGCGCTGGACGCAGCGCATGCGGCGAAGGACGCCTGGGGCAAGACCAGCGTCGCCGAGCGCTCGCTGATCCTCAACAAGATCGCCGACCGGATGGAGGCCAATTTCGAGAAGCTCGCAACAGCCGAGACCTGGGACAATGGCAAGCCGATCCGCGAGACCATGGCCGCCGACATGCCGCTCGCAATCGATCACTTCCGCTACTTCGCGAGCGCGATCCGCGGCCAGGAGGGCTCGATCTCCGAGATCGACCATGACACCGTGGCCTATCATTTCCACGAGCCGCTCGGCGTGGTCGGACAGATCATTCCCTGGAATTTCCCGATCCTGATGGCGACCTGGAAGCTGGCGCCTGCGCTGGCCGCCGGCAATTGCGTGGTCATCAAGCCGGCCGAGCAGACCCCGGCCTCGATCATGACCTGGCTTGAGCTGGTCGGCGATCTCCTGCCCAAGGGCGTCGTCAATGTCGTCAACGGCTTTGGTCTCGAGGCCGGCAAGCCGCTGGCGTCGTCGAACCGGATCGCCAAGATCGCCTTCACCGGCGAGACCACGACGGGCCGGCTGATCATGCAATACGCCTCGCAGAACCTGATCCCGGTGACGCTCGAACTCGGCGGCAAGTCGCCCAACATCTTCTTCAAGGACGTCTGCGCGGAAGATGACGATTTCTTCGACAAGGCGATCGAAGGCTTCGTGATGTTCGCGCTCAACCAGGGCGAGGTCTGCACCTGTCCGAGCCGGGCGCTGATCCATGAATCGATCTACGACCGCTTCATGGAGCGCGCGCTGAAGCGCGTCGCGGCGATCACGCAAGGCAGCCCGCTCGACCCGTCGACGATGATCGGCGCACAGGCGTCCTCCGAGCAGCTCGAGAAGATTCTGTCCTACATCGACATCGGCAAGAAGGAAGGCGCCAAGGTGCTGGCCGGCGGCGAGCGCAACAATCTCGGCGGCGGACTGTCGGGCGGCTATTACGTCAAGCCGACCGTGTTCGAGGGCAACAACAAGATGCGCGTGTTCCAGGAGGAGATCTTCGGTCCCGTCCTGTCGGTCACCACGTTCAAGACGGTCGAGGAGGCGATCGCACTTGCCAATGACACCGCCTACGGTCTTGGCGCGGGCGTCTGGACCCGGAGCGGCAACACCGCCTACCGGCTCGGCCGCGCGATCGAGGCCGGGCGGGTCTGGACCAACTGCTATCATGCCTATCCGGCGCACGCGGCGTTCGGCGGCTACAAGCAGTCCGGCGTCGGCCGAGAGAACCACAAGATGATGCTCGACCACTATCAGCAGACCAAGAACATGCTGGTGAGCTATAGCGCCAAGAAGCTCGGCTTCTTCTGAGGGCTCGGTCCACCCCATCGTTTGGGGAACCAAAACGACAGGCTTCGGCGGGACGTTCCGCCGAAGCCCCATCACGGAGGCCGGGATGGCTGACAAGGTGACCGCGACGCCTGCCGCACTCGAACTGATTGCCGAGATCGTCGCCGATCATGGGCCGGTGCTGTTTCACCAATCCGGAGGCTGCTGCGACGGTTCGTCGCCGATGTGCTATCCGCAAGGTGACTTCCTGATCGGCGATTACGACGTCAAGCTCGGTGAGATCGGCGGCGCGCCGTTCTACATCAGCGGTTCGCAGTATGACGTCTGGAAGCATACCGATCTGATCATCGACGTCGTTCCTGGTCGCGGCGGCATGTTCTCGCTCGACAACGGGCGCGAACGCCGGTTCCTGACCCGGTCCGAGATCTGCGCGCTGCCGCCACGCGAGGCGGAATAGGGCGGTCTGCGCGATCTGGAACTGGAGGCCATTGTCGCTATACTGCGTCGATCCGGAGCGAGTCCCAGCTCGATACCGGTCCTTGGCGCAAGGCGAACATGTCTCCTGCAACCCCCATCGAAACCCCTCCACCGATCACGACCGAAGCATTCGTCGATGCCGGCGCGGCGGTGTCCCGCCTCGAAGAGATCTACGAGCGCAACACCGGCTTCCTGCGCAACCGCTTCGAGGCCTATGTCAACGGCGCGGTGATCACCACGCGGGTCCGCGCGCATTACCCGTTCGTGCGCATCACGACATCGTCGCATGCCCGGCTGGATTCCCGCCTCGCCTACGGGTTCGTCGCGGGGCCCGGCATTCACGAGACCAGCGTCACCCGGCCGGATATTTTCCGGACCTATCTCACCGAGCAGATCGGGCTCCTGATCAAGAACCATGGCGTGGCGGTCGAGATCGGGGAATCCGATGAGCCGATTCCGATCCATTTCGCCTACCGGCGCGACATCAATATCGAGGCGGCGCTGACCATTGCCGACAGTTCGGCCTTCACGCGATCGCTGCGCGATATCTTCGATACGCCCGACCTCGCCGCGATGGACGATGCGATCGCCGACGGTACGTTCGAATTGAAGCCGGGCATGCCGGAGCCGCTGGCGCTGTTCCGCGCCGCGCGGGTCGACTACTCGTTGCGCCGGCTCTATCACTACACCGGCACCGATCCGGAGCATTTCCAGAACTTCGTGATCTTCACGAACTACCAGTTCTATGTCGATGCCTTCGTGCAGCTCTCCCAGCAACGCCTCGCGGCGGGCGAGGCCGGTCTTGAAGCCTTCGTTGCGCCCGGCAATGTGATCACCCGCAACGCGCTGGCTGGCGGCGGTACCACCGGCAGCGCATCGGAGCGTGTCCCGCAGATGCCGGCGTTTCATCTGGTCGAGCCCGGCTATCGCGGCATCACCCTGATCAATATCGGGATCGGTCCGTCGAACGCGCGCAACATCACCGATCACGTCGCGGTGTTGCGGCCGCACGCCTGGCTGATGATCGGGCATTGCGCCGGCTTGCGGAACACGCAGCGGCTCGGCGACTATGCGCTCGCCCATGGCTATGTCCGCGAGGATCACGTGCTCGATCACGAGCTGCCGCTGTGGGTGCCGATCCCGGCGCTGGCGGAGATGCAGGTGGCGCTGGAGGAGGCGGTCGGCGAGGTCACCGGGCTCACCGGCTTCGAGCTCAAGCGGCTGATGCGGACCGGCACGGTCGCCAGCGTCGACAATCGCAATTGGGAGATCAGCGGGCCGCAGGTGATCCGGCGGCTGTCGCAGTCGCGCGCCGTCGCGCTCGACATGGAGTCGGCGGCGATCGCCGCCAACGGCTACCGGTTCCGCGTGCCCTATGGCACGCTGCTGTGCGTTTCCGACAAGCCGCTGCATGGCGAGATCAAGCTCGCCGGCATGGCCAGCGAATTCTATCGTCAGCGCGTCGGTCAGCATCTCGAGATCGGCCTCAGGGCGCTGGAGCGGCTCAAGCAGCAGGAATCCGAACGGCTGCATTCACGCAAGCTGCGCAGCTTCGCCGAGGTCGCATTCCAGTAGGGCATGATCGGGAAAACTGCGAAGCCGTTCTCCGAAAAGATCATGCACAGGCAAGAGGCGCTCGTCTGCTCACGCCGCGAGCGATTTCCACAATTGCATCTCGGTGCCGACCGCGGCCTTGACCTGCGGCCGGGCCTGGATGCGGGAGAGATAGGCTGCCAGTGACGGCCATTGCGCGACGTCGACGCCGGCGGCGCGGAGCAACAGCAGGGCCCAGGCGAAGTGCGCGTCGGCGACCGTGAAGCGTTCTCCGACCAGGAATTCGCGGTCCGCCAGATGCGCAGATGGCACCGACAAGGTCTGGCCGATCCGCGCACGCGGCTTGGCCAGCGATGCGTCGTCCTTGTACCAGAAGGTCGGGAACAGAAAGCCCTTGTGGATCTCGGTGCCGATGAAGCTCAGCCACTCCTGCAACCGGTAGCGATCCGGATCGCCTGGCTGCGGCGCCAGGCCGAGCTCGGGTTTGCGGTCCGCGATATATTGCAACACCGCCGCGCTTTCCGTCAGGCGTTCGCCGTTCTCCAGCACCAGCACGGGTACCGCGCCCTTCGGCGCGACCGCGCGGAAGTCGCCATCGTCCTCCACCACCTTCTTGGTCCAGAGCTGGACGAGGTGGTAGCGCGCCTCGATCCCGGCCTCCATCAATGCGATGCGGCTGGCGAGCGAGCAGGCCATCGGCGAGAAATACAGCTCAAGCATGGCGATGTCTCTCAGGCGAGGGCGTTGCCGCGGGCGATGATCGCGAAGCGGTCGGATAGTTCGGCGAGCGCGACGTCGTGGATGAGTTTTGCGGCAATGGTGCCGCCGCTGCCGTCGGGCAGGTCGCGGGTGGCGCAGCTGTCGGCATCGATGGTGGTGCGGAAGCCGAGATCGAGCGCGGCGCGGGCCGTCGAGCTGACGCACATATGCGTCATGAAGCCGGCGAGCACCAGCTCCTTGCGTCCGGTCGCGGCAAGCTGCGTGTTCAGCTCGGTGCCGGCGAACGCGTTCGGCAATTGCTTCTCGATCACGATCTCGCCCGGCCTTGGTGCCAACGGCGCCACGATCGCGCCGCGCTCCGCGGCGCGGTCGAACAGGCTTCCCGGCGCTCCCTTGTGCGCGATGTGGATGATTACAGCGCCGCTGTCGCGTGCGCGTCCGAGCAACGCGGTAGCGCGTGCGATCGCGGGGCTGGCGTCGGGCAAAGCGAGGGGACCTGCGAGATATTCGTTCTGGATATCGATCAGCACCAGGCAGCTGTCGCCGAGGCGAGGCGGGGTAAGATCGATACCGGCGAGCTGCATCAATGTCTTGGCTGCGGTCATGGTCCCGATGTCTCCAGCGGATGTGTCTTGCGAAAATATAGCCGTGGAGCAGCCTGCTGTTATGCAGGGATATTGCAGCCGGTGGCTGCGTTATTGCAGGCAGGCCAGGTACGATGTAGCCTGACGCCATGAATTGGGACGACCTTCGCATCATCGCCGCCGTCAGGGACGAGGGCACCTATGCCGGCGCCAGCGCGCGGCTGCGCATCGACGAGACCACGGTCGGCCGGCGGCTGGCGCGGATCGAGCGCGCGCTCGGCTTACGCCTGTTCGAGGCCGCCGACGGCCTGCGCAAGCCGACCCGGCAATGCGACGTCGTGCTCGCGCACATCCAGGCGATGGCCGTGCATGCCGAGGAGATCGGCCGGATCGGCGAGAGCCTGCCCGGGCCGGTCGGCCGGCTGCGCATCGCTTCGACCAATGCGATTGCGGAGGAGGTGCTGGCACCGCGCACCGGCGCGTTGCTGCGTGCCCATCCGGGCTTGACGTTGCAGTTTCTGACGTCGAGCGACAACGTCAAATTCTCGCGCTGGGAGGCCGATCTCGCGATCCGCCTGCGCAAGCCCGACAAGGGCGACTTTGCGATCTCGAAGCTCGCCGAGGTCAGGCTGTATTTCTTCGAGCCGGCCGCGACGACGGCGGGAGAGGCGGTGACGTGCGCCTATCCGGACGAACTCGGAGGCATTCCTGAAATGCAGTTCCTGCGCGCGAAGCGGCTTCGCGCGCGCTGCGTCACCGACAATGTGCGTGTCATCCACAGACTGATCCAGTCGCATCACGCGGTCGGCGTGCTGCCGGAGCATAGTTGCGTGGACCTTTTGACCGATCGCCGCCTGCGTGCCACGCTGCTGCCGAAGCGACGCGACGTGTGGCTGCTGGTGCAGAACCATCTCAAGCGCGACGCGGCCACGCGCGTTACCATCGATTGGCTGCGCGGCTGTTTCCAGGATGTCGTACGAGGCGGGTGAGCCCCGGAATGACGAGGTGATGGTCGGTGTCCCGTCATGAAAAAATCACACATTGCCCTCTTGCAACCCGGGCGTGCTTCGTCTATTAGCCCGCTCCTTCGCTTCGGCCATGGGTTCGGGCTCGTGAGATCCCGACTGGCGCGTACCGCTCTGCGGTGTCGTGTTCCGCCGAAATGAAGATCACGAGAATGAAGCTCATGGGCGAGCGTCGGGACTGAAATCCCGAAGGTACCGGTTCGAATCCGATCTTCTCACAAAGGATAGCTCAGTTGGTTAGAGCAGGTGAATGATACTCATCGGGTCGCGGGTTCGATTCCCGCTCCAAGCGCTCCGTTTCAGCCTTCAAAGCTGACTCCTCTGAAGGGGACCGGACGCGCGCTTCAGTCGCAGTCCGGCCGTCCTGCCGCAAGGCTCTTCGTCCGAACATCGACACTGTGAGACCGGCTTTGCGCCGCGGTGGATACCGCTTGCGCTGATGCCGGGTGGCTCCGCACGGCCGCACGACAATCGTCGTGCGATCGCGCGCGTGCGCCCGTCATCGCGCAAGCTCAAGCCACGGCCCGCTTGGCTGACAGGAAGCCGCGTTCGCGTCCTCACGTCCTTTGCAAAATGAAACCCGCTCTCAGGCCCATGGGCCCGAGGCAACGATGGAGGCGTGCCATGACCTGGCATTTCTTGACGACCAAGTTGACGGTGAAGGATGGCGAGCGCGCATTGCTGACGCGTGACGGCCGGCTCGAGCAGGTGCTCGGCCCCGGTCGCCATCGGCTGTTCGATCCCTTGCATGAGCTCAAGGCCGAGCTGTTCAGCGTCGTGCGCAGCGAATTCCCCGCGGATCGCTTCGCGGTGATCAAGGCCGCGCGGCCCGATCTGGCTGACGAGCTGTTCGCGGCGGTCGAGACCAAGGCGAACGAGATCGCGATCGTCAGCCTCGATGGCCGTCCCGTGCAACTGATGACGCCCTGGCAGACCCGCGTGTACTGGAAGGTCGCGACCGTGGTCGATGTCGAGCGCATCGACGTGACCAGCGATCCCAGGGTCACGGCGCGCCACCTCGCGATGATCCAGCCCAACCGGGCCGGCGTCATCACCGAGGCGGTGGTCGAGAACCACGAGGCGGGCTTGCTCACGGTCGAGGGCAAGCTGGTCGAGCGGCTCGCGCCCGGCCGGCACGCGTTCTGGATCGCGGGCCGCAAGATCGAGGTCAAGCGCCTCGACCTGCGTCCCCAGGCGATCGAGATCACGGCGCAGGAGATGCTGACCAAGGACCGCATCGCGCTGCGCGTGACGCTGACCGCGTTCCGCCGGATCGTCGATCCCGAGCGGGTCGTGGCCACGGTGCCCGACGTGGATGCGTGGCTGTACCGCCTGGTGCAGTTCGCGATCCGCGAGGCGGTGGCCGGYCGCACGCTGGACGAGGTGCTGTCTGCGAAGACSGCGCTCGACGAGGAGYTGCGCGACTATGTCCGYGRCCGTGTCGCGGRCTCWGGCGTCGAGGTYACCGARCTCGGCGTCAAGGACGTGATCCTGCCCGGCGAGATCCGCGAGCTGGTCAACAAGGTGGTGGAGGCGGAGCGGGTGGCGAAGGCCAATTTGATCCGTCGCCAGGAGGAGACCGCGGCGACGCGTTCGCTCCTCAACACCGCCAAGCTGATGGAGGAGAACCCTCTGTTGCTGCGGCTCAAGGAGCTCGAGTCGCTGGAGCGCCTGGTCGAGAAGGTCGGCCGCATCGACCTGCACGCCGGCGACGGGCAGGGCCTCGATGCGTTGCTGACCAAGCTGGTCCGCCTCAAGGCGCCCGAGAGCGCATGACAAGAAGGGCCGCCCACGGGCGGCCCTTCACGTTCGTCATTCCGGGGCGCGCGCAGCGCGAGCCCGGAATCCATAACCACGGCTATCACGTGGATATCCCCGGATAGAGATCAACCCATCCCGGGTTTTGCTCCTCAATGAGCCGGGTCTTCCAATCGCGCCGCCACTTCTTGAGCTCTTTCTCGCGAGTGATCGCGGTGGTTGCGTCTTCGTAAATCTCGAACCAAACCAATTTGTCGACGCCATATCGCGATGTAAAGCCTTTAACCGCCTTCGTCCGATGTTCGTGGACGCGACGCACGAGATCGTTTGTTACACCGAGATAGAGTGTGCCGTGCTTTTTGCTCGCAAGGAGATAGACGTAGTAGGCCATCTCGACACTCGTGGTTATGGATTCCGGGCTCGCGCTGCGCGCGCCCCGGAATGACGGCGGATGGTATCGTCGCTTCGAACGTCAAATCAACACTCACTCCAAAAGCAAAAACCCCGGCATCGCTGCCGGGGTTCTGCATTCCGTGGATCGCCTTGAGAGGCTGGACCTTAGAAGTCCATGCCGCCCATGCCGCCGCCCGGAGGCATCGCGGGGCCGCCGGCGTTCTTCTTCGGCAGCTCGGCAACCATCGCTTCCGTGGTGATCAGCAGCGCGGCAACCGAGGCAGCGTTCTGGATCGCGGTGCGCACGACCTTGGTCGGGTCGATGATGCCCTTCTTGACCAGGTCGGCATAGTCGCCGGTCTGGGAGTCAAAACCGTAATTGTAGGTCTTGTTCTCCAGGATCTTGCCGACGATGACCGAACCGTCTTCACCGGCGTTGATCGCGATCTGGCGAGCCGGAGCCGACAGCGCCTTGCGCACGATCTCGACGCCGGTCTTCTGGTCGTCGTTCTTGGTGCGCAGGCCCTTGAGCTGCTCGGAAGCACGGAGCAGGGCGACGCCGCCGCCCGGGACGATGCCTTCCTCGACAGCCGCGCGGGTCGCRTGCATCGCGTCATCAACGCGATCCTTGCGCTCCTTCACCTCGACTTCGGTCGCGCCGCCGACGCGGATCACCGCGACGCCGCCTGCGAGCTTGGCGAGACGCTCCTGSAGCTTCTCACGGTCGTAGTCCGAGGTGGTYTCCTCGATCTGCGCCTTGATCTGGGCAACGCGAGCRTCGATGTCGGCCTTCTTGCCGGCGCCGTTGACGATCGTGGTGTTCTCCTTGTCGATCATCACCTTCTTGGCGCGACCGAGCATCTGCAGCGTGACGTTCTCGAGCTTGATGCCGAGGTCTTCCGAGATGGCCTGGCCGCCGGTCAGGATCGCGATGTCCTGCAGCATGGCCTTGCGGCGATCGCCGAAGCCCGGAGCCTTGACGGCCGCGACCTTCAGGCCGCCACGCAGGCGGTTGACGACGAGGGTGGCGAGSGCTTCGCCTTCGACGTCTTCAGCGACGATGACCAGCGGCTTGCCGGTCTGCACCACGGCCTCGAGCAGCGGCAGCAGCTCGTTCAGCGAGGAGAGCTTCTTCTCGTTGATCAGGATGTAGGCGTCGTCCATCTCAACGCGCATCTTGTCGGCGTTGGTGACGAAGTAGGGCGAGATGTAGCCGCGGTCGAACTGCATGCCCTCGACGACGTCGAGYTCGGTCTCGAGCGACTTGGCTTCCTCGACCGTGATCACGCCCTCRTTGCCGACCTTCTTCATGGCGTCGGCGAGGAACTTGCCGATCTCGGCATCGCCGTTGGCCGAAATGGTGCCGACCTGGGCGATCTCCTCGTTCGAGGTGACCTTCTTCGAGTTCTTCTGGAGGTCCGCAACGACGGCTTCGACCGCGAGGTCGATACCGCGCTTGAGGTCCATCGGGTTCATGCCGGCGGCGACCGACTTGGCGCCTTCCTTCACGATCGCCTGGGCGAGCACGGTCGCCGTGGTGGTGCCGTCGCCAGCCGCGTCAGCGGACTTGGAGGCGACTTCGCGCACCATCTGGGCGCCCATGTTCTCGAACTTGTCCTCGAGCTCGATCTCCTTGGCGACGGTGACGCCGTCCTTGGTGATGCGGGGAGCGCCGAACGACTTTTCGAGCACCACGTTGCGGCCCTTCGGACCGAGGGTGACCTTCACCGCGTTGGCGAGAACGTCGACGCCGCGCAGCATCTTGTCGCGCGCCTCGACGGAGAATTTGACTTCTTTAGCTGCCATCTGAGTTTTTCCTTGAGAGGTTTAACCTGGGAGGGAGAGGGGCGCTTAGGCCGCCTTCTTCTTGGAAGCGGGGACGTCGAGCACGCCCATGATGTCGCTTTCCTTCATGATCAGCAGGTCTTCGCCGTCGATCTTGACCTCGGTGCCGGACCACTTGCCGAACAGGACGCGGTCGCCGACCTTGACGTCGATGGGGATCAGCTTGCCAGCTTCGTCGCGGCCGCCCGGGCCGACGGCGATGACTTCGCCCTGCGAGGGCTTTTCCTTGGCACTGTCCGGAATGATGATGCCGCCAGCGGTCTTCTCTTCGGCGTCGATACGCTTAACCACGACGCGGTCGTGAAGCGGACGGAATTTCATGCAGTCCTCCTAAACGTTTGCATATGCTGTAGATTTTTGGAGAGTTAGCAGTCCAGTCCGGCGAGTGCCAGACTGGTTGGGCAGGAGATAGGCCAAGCCTTGACGGCGGGCAAGTGCCTCTAGCAGAAAAATTGGCACTCGTATGTGACGGTTGCCAGCAGGAAGCCGAGATCATTTCGGCATCCTTAATGCCCTCCGACGGAGCTCTGAGGGCTATTAGCAGATGCGGTAAGCTGCTGCCAACGCACGAAATTTCAACAACCTATTAAACATTTGGGCTTGAGATGGGCCAGTCGCGTGCGTCACATTTCTCTCATGTGAGCGCATCCAGTGCCGGTGGTCCGGCGGGGAGGTCGGCCACCATGTGAATGCGCTCCTTCACAGGAGGTTGGCATGGTCTCGCGAGTTGGTGGGGTTGTTTCCGACGATTTCCGGAAGCAGTTGCTGGGGTACGGGCTGACGACGGCGCAAATCCTTTACCGGATGCCCGATCACCCCTCGTTGCTACAGACCTATGTCTGGCAGAACTACGACCTGTTTCCGAAATTTCCGGCGTTGCAGGATTTCCTCGCTTTCTGGCAGGACAAGCTGGAGGGCCCGCTGTTCTCGGTGACGGTGGCGCATTCCAAGCTGGTCAAGCCGGCCGAGCTGCGCGCCGTCGACGGCGTGTTCCGGCTGCACTGACCTGCGAGGACGGGCAGGGCGCGGTGCGCGCCTTTGCCCGCCGCGCGTGGCGCGACTTGTGTTAGCCTTGATCCGTCAGAACGAGACGGGAGGCGAACAATGGCCAAGAAGACGGCATCAAGATCCGCAGCCAAGACCGCGGTGAAGAAGAAATGGACCGGGCTCAAGGCCGGAGCCAAATCGTCGGCGCGCAAGACCATCAAGTCGAAAGGGCGTGTCACTGCGGCGAAGAAGGGCGCGCCGAAAGCTGCAACCAAGGCCCGGCCGAAGCAGCGCATCGCCATCAGCCATCACCGCGAAGAGGACTTCAAGGCCGACGGCTTGCGTGCCTATGCCAAGTATCGCGACCTCGGCATATCAGCCGCCTCGAACGGTCTCGCGCAAGCGCATGTGATCCGGTTGCAGGGACCGTGCAATCCGGATGAGGTCTCGAAGCTGCACTTCCACGACGTCGACTTGCAGATGGTCTATGTGCTCAAGGGCTGGGTGAAGACCTACATGGAAGGCGAAGGCGAGACGCTGATGAGAGAAGGCAGCGCCTGGACCCAGCCGCCGCGCATCCGGCACATGATCCTGGACTACTCCGACGACGTCGAACTGCTGGAAGTGATCCTGCCGGCCGAGTTCAAGACGGTGGAGCTGAAGGCTTAACTCAGGCCGTCATTCCGGGGCGGCGCGTAGCGCCGAGCCCGGAATCCATCGGGCCGTAACCTGTGTGGAGAAATGGATTCCGGGCTCGCGCTGCGCGCGCCCCGGAATGACGACTACGGTCGTCACGTCAGCACCCCCACGATCGCGCCCATCAAACACGTCGTCAGCGTGCCCGAGACGATCGACTTCAGCCCGAGCGCGTTGATCTCGTCGCGCCGCGTCGGTGCCATGATGCCGAGGCCGCCGATCATGATGCCGAGGCTCGCGAAGTTGGCAAAGCCGCACATCGCATACAGCATGATCAGCCGCGAGCGCGGCTCGAGCGCGTCGGGGCCGAGCTTCGACAGGTCGACATAGGCGATCAGCTCGTTGAGCACGGTCTTGGTGCCCATCAGGCTTCCGGCCGTGATGGCCTGCGGCCACGGCAGGCCCATCAGCCAGCACACCGGCGCCATGACGTAGCCGAGCAGCCGCTGCAACGAGATCTTGGCGCCACCGATCTCTGGCAATAGGCCGATGATCGCGTTCACGAGATAGACCAGCGCGACCAGCACCAGCAGCATCGCGATGATGTTCATCAGGAGCTCGACGCCCGCCGCGGTGCCCTTCACGATCGCGTCCATCGTCGAGGACACCTCGATATCGGGATCGTCGAGCGAGCCGCCGGTGCGCTTGTGCGATGTCTCCGGAATCATGATCAGGCTGATCAGGATCGCGGCCGGCGCGCCGAGCACCGACGCAATGACGAAATGTGCCGGTGCGTCGGGGATCAGCGGGGCCAGCAATGTCGCGTACAGCACCAGCACGGTGCCGGCGATTCCGGCCATGCCGCCGGTCATCACCAGGAACAATTCGCTGCGGCTGAGCTGCGCCAGATAGGGACGGATGAAGAGCGGTGCTTCGACCATGCCGAGGAAGATATTGGCCGCGGTCGAGAGCCCGACCGCACCGCCGACGCCGAGCGTGCGCTCGAGCAGCCAGGCCATGCCGCGCACCACAGGCGGCAGCACGCGCCAGTAGAACAGCAGCGTGGTCAGCACGCTCATGACCAGCACGATCGGCAGCGCCTGGAAGGCGAGGATGAAGTCCGAGCCAGGCGCCTTGGGATCGAACGGCGCCGGGCCGCCGCCGACATAGCCGAACACGAAGGCGGTGCCGGCGCGCGTCGCGGCGGCGATGGTGCCGACGGCATCGTTGATCACGCCGAAGGCGTGCGTCACCAGCGGCACCTTGATCAGCACCAGCGCGGTCGCGACGGTCACCGCGAGCCCGATCGCCGCCTGCCGCAACGACACCATGCTGCGATTCTCGCTCAACACCCAGGCGATGACCAGCAACGCCACCACGCCGAACGCCGATTGCAATTGCAGCATCACGCCCCCAAGGACCCCTCGCGCGATTATGGGTGGGGGCCTCGCCTAGCGCAATGCTGTTGCGCGTTCCCTTGGCGGCCATTGACAAGTTGCAGGCGCTCGGCCACGCCAGCGTCCATGCCCACCGCCACGCCGGCCGGCGCCCGCGATCTGCTCGGCCACAGACCATTCCTGTTCTTCCTGTTGTCGCGCAGCCTGTCGCGCTTCTCCAGCCAGATCGGCGCGGTCGCGATCGGCTGGCAGATCTATGATCTGACCGGCAGCGCGTTCGACCTCGGCATGGTCGGCCTTGTCCAGTTCCTGCCGACCGCGTTGCTGGTGTTCGTCGCCGGTCACGCCGCCGATCGCTTCGAGCGCAAGCGCGTGGTGCAGGCCTGCCAGGTCGCGGAAGCGCTGACCGCATTGTTTCTCGCCGGAAGCACGTTTGCCGGCACCATCTCCGAGATCCAGATCTTCGTGGCGACCTTCGTGCTCGGCATCGCCGGCGCGTTCGAGAGCCCGGCGACCGCTGCCGTGTTGCCGTTGATCGCGCCGCAAGGCTCGTTGCAGCGGGCGACCGCGATCTCGAGCGGCGCGGCGCAGGTCGCGACCATCACCGGACCGGCGCTCGGCGGCTTCGCCTATGCGCTGATGCCGAGTGCGCCCTACGGCATCATGATGGTGTTCTGGCTGTTCGGCGCTGTCTTGACCGGCGGCATCGGCCGGCTGCAACAGGCGCCGGTGAAGAGCGGCGGATCGTCGGACGATCTGTTTGCCGGTGTCACCTTCGTGCGCAGCAATCCGGCGATCCTCGGCACCATCTCGCTCGATCTGTTCGCGGTGCTGTTCGGCGGCGTCACCGCGCTGTTGCCGATCTATGCGCGCGACATCCTGCAAACCGGTCCGCTCGGCCTTGGCATCTTGCGCGCCGCGCCGGCGGTGGGTGCGCTGCTGATGACGATGGTGCTGGCGCGGCACACCATCAACCGCCGCGTCGGCATGCGCATGTTCCAGTCCGTGATCGTGTTCGGCGTGGCGACGGTGGTGTTCGCGCTGTCGCACTGGATGTGGCTGTCCGCGCTGGCGCTCGCGGTGCTCGGCGCCGCCGACACGATCAGCGTCGTGATCCGCTTCTCGCTGGTGCAGCTCGCCACCCCCGACGAGATGCGCGGCCGCGTCGGCGCGGTCAATTTCCTGTTCATCAACGCCTCGAACCAGCTCGGCCAGTTCGAGAGCGGCGTCACCGCGGCGTTGCTCGGCGCCGTGCCGTCAGCCGTGCTCGGCGGCGTCGCCACCATCGCCGTCGCGCTGCTCTGGATGAAGCTGTTCCCGACGCTGCGGGACGTGGAGAAGCTGGAGTAGGCTCGCTCTCTCCACGTCATTGCGAGGAGCGAAGCGACGAAGCAATCCATCTATCATCTCGGGGATAGATGGATTGCTTCGCTTCGCTCGCAATGACGGTGCTGATGGCTCTCGATTTGAGCTACGCCGTGGCGAGGGTGTTTGTAAAATTCGGAATAATGGAAAAATACTGCTGATTTGCCCGACGTGTCAAGCCGCTTGTGTCGGACGCCGGCAGCCGCTGGCGCCTTTGCATGGGGTTGTTTTCGATATTTTTGACTGCGCCCCTGCGAGGCATGGCCGGGACAAGCCCGGCCATGCCGTCGTGTCGCTCTGCCGCAAGCGGAGGAGGGGCAGATCAGCCGCGGCCGACGAACGGCATCTTGGTCGCCATGACAGTCATGAACAGCACGTTGGCGTCGAGCGGCAGGCCGGCCATGTAGGCGACGGCATCGCCGACCGCCTTCGCATCCATGCGCGGCTCGTGCTTGGTGGTGCCGTCCGGTTGCAGCACGCCGGGGCCGTTGACCATGCGGTCGGTCATCGGGGTCGCGGCATTGCCGATATCGACCTGGCCGACCGCGATGTCATACATCCGGCCGTCGAGGTTGGAGGCTTTCGTCAGGCCGGTGATGGCGTGCTTGGTCGAGGTGTAGGCCGCCGAGAACGGCCGCGGCGCATGCGCCGAGATCGAGCCGTTGTTGATGATGCGGCCGCCGCGCGGGGTCTGGTCCTTCATGATGCGGAAGGCGTGCTGGGTGCACAGGAACGGCGCGGTGAGGTTGGTGTTGACGACGGCCTGCCATTGTTCGAGGGCCAGGTCCTCGAAATGCACCGGCGGCGCGCCCATGCCGGCATTGTTGAACAGCACGTCGAGCCGGCCATAGGTTGCCTTGACCTTGTCGAACAGCGCGGCGATCGCGGCCGGGTTGGCCATGTCGGCGGTGACGCACAGGCTCTTGCCGGCGGGGCCTAGCTTGGCGGTCTCCTCCAGCATCTCCAGGCGGCGCCCGACCAGCACCACGGTATAGCCCTTGTCCATCAAGGCGAGCGACGCCGCGCGTCCGACGCCGGTGCCGGCGCCGGTGACGAGTGCAATCTTGCTGGCTGCTTCAGTCATCTCTCGGTTTCCTCTTACTTGGTTTTTGCTTCGGTCTCGTTCTTGTAAGGCGGCCGCGGAATGTTCTGGTGCGCGGCGCGCAGCGCCGCCGACCAGCGCGAGCGCAGATCGTGGAAATAGGGCTCGCCGGCCTCGATGCGGTGGTTGAGGTCGGCCTCGCAGGCATCGGTGCGCACCACCAGCACGTCGATCGGCAGGCCCACGCCGAGATTCGAGCGCATCGTCGAATCCATCGAGATCAGCCCCGTTTTGAGCGCCTCATAGAGTTCGACGTCGTAGTGCATGGCGCGGTCCAGCACCGGCTTGCCGTATTTGTGCTCGCCGATCTGCAAATAGGGCGTGTCAGTGGTGCATTCGATGAAATTGCCGGCGGTGTAGACCATGAACAGGCGCATCCGGGAGCCCTTGATCTGGCCGCCGAACAGGAACGAGACGTCGAAGGAGATGTCCTCGGCGCGCAGCGCGTCGCCCTCGGTGGCGTGCACCGCGCGGATCGCCCGGCCGATCCGTTGCGCCGCCTGGAACATGGTGGGCGCGTTCATCAGCGTCTCGAGTTCGCCGGTGTGCGGGTCTTCCATGCCCTCGGTCAGGGTCGAGAGCACCGACTGGCTGATCGCGAGGTTGCCGGCGCTGGCGATCGCCATGATGCGCTCGCCAGACTTTTCGAAGATGTGCAGCTTGCGGAACGTCGAGACGTTGTCGAGGCCGGCATTGGTGCGGGTATCGGCGATCATGACGAGGCCGTCGCGCACCAGAATTCCGCAGCAATAGGTCATTTCCAGTCCCCAACGATCCGAGGTTCTCGGCGCCAAACGTGTAGCCAATTTCGACGTTGCATCCAACCCCAATTCCCCGTGACGGGACATCGGGCGGCCGGGTGGGAGCCAATCGGAACGACGGCCCGCATCGGCCTGTTCCTGCCGACCACTGTTCGGCGTTTGGACGGCCTCGCTCTGCGTTGCGCGCAGCCGGCAATGATCCGGGTTCGCTGTCATTGCGAGGCACCGGGCATTGTGGTCGACTGCCTGCAATCGACAAGAACAACAAGAATCCCGGGAGGCGAGAATGTCGTTCAAATTGGCCGCGTGCGTCATGGTATTGGGCGTCGCGGCAATCGCGGCGAGCCCTGCATCGGCGCAGAAGAAGGGCGGCACGCTGCGGCTCTATCACAACGACAACCCGCCCTCGACCTCGTTGCTCGAGGAATCCACCATCGCCTCGGTGATGCCGTTCGCTGCGGTGTTCAACAACCTCGTGGTGTTCGATCCGGCCAAGGTGCACGAGAGCATCGACACCGTGATCCCGGACCTCGCCGAGAGCTGGTCGTGGGACCCGACCAACACCAGACTGACGTTCAGGCTGCATCACGGCGTGAAATGGCACGACGGCCAGCCGTTCACGGCCAAGGATGTCCAGTGCACCTGGCGGATGCTGATCGGCAAGAGCGAGACGCAGGACTCCAAGACCCAGGACTTCAAGCGCAATCCGCGCAAGGTCTGGTACTCCAAGCTCAAGGACGTCAGCGTCAATGGCGACGATGAGGCGACCTTCGAATTGAGCGAGCCGCAACCGGGCCTGCTGGCGCTGCTCGCGAGCGCCTTCTCGGTGGTCTATCCCTGTCATGTGCCGCAGCAGGTGATGCGCACCAAGCCGGTCGGCACCGGGCCGTTCAAATTCGTCGAGTTCCGGCGCGGCGATTCGATTCGGCTCGTCCGCAACTCCGACTACTTCAAGAAGGACCGGCCGTATCTCGACGAGATCACGGTGCGTTCGATCGACAGCCGCGCCACGCGCATGCTGGCGTTCGCGACCGGGGATTACGACATCACCTTTCCGTCCGACGTCAGCATTCCCCTGATGAAGGACGTCAAGGCGCGAGCGCCGAACGCGATCTGCGAGATGACCTCGACCAATCTACAGATCAATCTCCTGGTCAATCGCGTCAATCCGCCGTTCGACAACCCGGATATCCGCAAGGCGATGTCGCTGGCGCTCGATCGCAAGGCCTTCAACAGCATTTTGTTCGAGGGCACGGGACGGCTCGGCGGTGCGATGCAGGCCAGGCCCGAGGGCGAGTGGGGGATGCCGGACGACGTGCTGTCGATGCTGATGGGCTACGGCCCCGACACCGCGAAGAACCTCGCGGACGCGCAGGCGATCATGCAGAAGCTCGGCTACAGCGACAGCAAGCCGCTGTCGATCAAGATCCAGACCCGCAATCTGCCGACCTATCGCGACCCGGCCGTGATCCTTGCCGACCAGCTCAAGAAGATCTACATCGTGGCCGAGCTCGACATCCTGGACACGCCGCGTTGGTACTCGCGGCTGCAGCGCAAGGATTACACGATCGGTCTCAATGTCACCGGCGTCAGCGTCGACGATCCCGACGGAAATCTGGTCGAGAACTATTCCTGCAATTCGGAGCGCAACTACACCCAGTACTGCAATGCCGAGGTCGACAGATTGCTCGCCGCGCAGTCGCGCGAGGTCGACAAGGACAAGCGGCGCAAGATCGTGTTCGACATCGAGCGCCTGCTGGTCGACGATGCCGCGCGGCCGGTCATCCTGCACTCATCGGCCGGCAATTGCTGGCAGCCTTACGTGAAGAACTTTCATCCGCACGACAACAGCCAGTACAACAATCTGCGCTTCGAGGATGTCTGGCTGGACAAGTGACGCATGCGTAGGATGGGTAGAGCGCAGCGAAACCCATCATGTCTCTGCACGGAAGAAAGGTGATGGGTTTCGCTGCGCTCTACCCATCCTACGGACCTGAGCGAAGTCGTCACGTCTCCTGGCCTCGTCCCGCCGGTGCATCCACGAGGAACGCATCGTCCACCGGTACGCCGAGCGCGGTCACGAGCCGATTGGTCTCGGCGGCCATACCGATGATCGCCAGCATTTCCTGGTGTTCGGCGTCGGTCATGCCCTTGGCGCGGGCGGCCGCGGTGTGCGAATGGATGCAATAACTGCAGCCATGGGCCACCGAGACCGCGACGTAGAGCATCTCCTTGACCTTCGGATCGAGCGCGCCCGGCGCCATCACCTCCTTGATGCTCTCCCAGGTCCGCCGCAGCGTCTTCGGATCATGCGCAAGCGCGCGCCAGAAATTGTTGACGAAGTCCGACTTCCGCACCTTGCGGATGTCGTCGAAGACAGCGCGGGCCTCGGCCGAGAGTTCGTCGTCGGAAAGCAGTTTGACGGTTGCCATGGTGTGTCCCGATGGTTCGGATTGATACGGCCGCAATGATAGCACGCTCGTATCTTACCATCGTCATTCCGGGCTCTCGCTCCGCGAGCCCCGGAATGACGGGGAGAGAGCGGTGCCTACGACTGGGTCTGGCTCTGCCACTGCCCGGGGCGGCCGGCCTGATCGACCTTGACCGCAACCGTCAGCGTCTCGTTACCGCCGCCATAGCGGGTGCCGCGGACCGGCGCGGCGCCGAGATAGTCGAGGCCGATCGCGACGCGGGCATGCGCGTCGGTGGTGCAGATGCCGTTCGCGGCGTCGAAGCCGATCCAGCCGAGGTCGGGCACGTAGGCCTCCGCCCAGGCGTGGCCGGCCTGCTGGTTGACCATGCCGTCGGAGCGCAGGAAGTGGCCGGAGACGAACCGCGCCGGAACCCCGCCGGCGCGCGCGCAGGCGATCAGGATGTGGGCGTAGTCCTGACAGACGCCGCGCTTGAGCGCGAACGCCTCGGACGCCGACGTGGCGCTGTTGGTCGGGTCCTCGTCGAAGGTCATGTGCTCGTAGACCTGGACCATCAGCGCATGCAGGAAGCCGAGCACGTCGCTGCCGGCTTCCGCGCGCAGTTCGCGCACGACGGCCGTCATCGCCGGGTTGAGGTCGGTCAATGGCGTGGGGCGCAGGAACAGGCTCGGCGGAAACCGTTCGTCGGTGCCCTTGAGCACGCCGCCGGTGTCATGGGTTTCGACCAGGCCCTCGCAATGGATGGTGAGGTCGCTGATCGCACCATGCGTCAGCACATGGGTGACGTTGCCGAACGCGTCCTCATGGGTATCGAGCCGGGAGTCGGTCGAGACGTCGATCTGCCAATTGGCGACATATTGGCCGTCATGGCTGCCCGGCGTCATCCGCAGAATCTGGATCACGCCCGAAGCCGCCGGCTCGTAGCGATAGGTGGTGGTATGGGCAATCCGCAGGCGCATGTGCGTTTCCAGTAGGTCAGATCAGAGCTGACGGCAACGGGATTATACCTCTCCCATCGGGAGAGGTCGAATTGCGAAGCAGTTCGGGTGAGGGGTCAAGGCCCCTCAGTAGACCGAATTCCCTCACCCGGATCGCAAAACGCGATCCGACCTCTCCCTCCGGGAGCGGTGAGGACAGTGCCCGCAGACGGCGCCGAATTCACATCTTCGGCCTATATCAAATACTGCTTGGTGACGATCTCGCCCAGCCGTGAGTTGTCGGCGATGAATTCCTGGATGAATTCGTGCACGCCGTGCTGGAAGATGTCATCCATGTTGCTGTGCTCGAGCCGGTTCCGGATGCCGCGGGCGTGGCGCTGGGCGGCGCCCTGGCGGCCATAGGCGACGCCGATCTGGTCGAGGTTGCGCACCAGATTGCTGTAGCAGCTGGCCAGCGACCGCGGCAGGGTGTCGTTGAGGATCAGCAGGTCGGCGATCAGCCAGGGTTTGAGGGTTTCCCGGTAGACCCAGTGATAGGCCGTGGTTGCCGACACCGAGCGCAGGATCGAGGTCCACTGGTAGTAATCCAACGGGCCGCCGACATGCTCCTCCTCGGGCAACAACATGTGATACTTGACGTCGAGAATCCGCGCGGTGTTGTCGGCGCGCTCGAGATGGACGCCGAGCCGCGAGAACCAATAGGCGTCGTTGCGCAGCATGGTGCGGTAGGCCGAGCCGTCGAAGCGCAGCGAGGTCTCCTGCACGAAGCGCAGGAATCTGGCCAGCTCCTCGCGGCTGCCGGTGCCGCCCTTGCTCCAATGTGTATAAGAGACAGCCCTTGCTCCACACCGCCTGCAACTCGATCCAGGAGGAATTGATGGTGTCCCACATCTCCGAGGTCAGCGCGGTTCGTACCGAGCGCGAGTTCAGCCGCGCCGCCTCGATGCAGTTCTTGATCGAGGAGGGGTTCTCCGACGAGAAGGACAGATATTCGACGACGTTCTGCTGGTTGGCTTCCTGGTAGTGATCGTAGAAGCTCGCGCCGACGCCGGCGGTGAGCAGCGCGGAATCCCACTCGTTGGTCTTGCCGATATAGGCCGCCGGCAGCGCCGTGACGCGCAACGTGGCGTCGATCGTGCGCGCGAGATATTCGGCCCGTTCGACGTAACGGGCCAGCCAGAACAGGTTTTCAGCGGTGCGCGACAGCATGCTTTCAACTACTCGCTCAGTATCCAGGTGTCCTTGGTGCCGCCGCCCTGGCTCGAATTGACCACGAGCGAGCCTTCCTTCAGCGCSACRCGRGTMAGCCCGCCGGGCACGATGGTGGTGTGGGTCGAGCCGGTCAGCACGAACGGRCGAAGGTCGACATGGCGCGGCGCSARSCCCTTGTCGGTGCAGGTCGGGCAGGTCGACAGCGCCAGCGTCGGCTGGGCGATGAAGCCTTCAGGCTCGCGCTTGAGCTTGTCGCGGAACGCCTCGATGGTCGCCTTGGTGGCGGCGGGGCCGATCAGCATGCCGTAGCCGCCCGAGCCGTGCACCTCCTTGACGACGAGGTCGGCGAGGTTATCGAGCACGTAGGACAGATCCTGCGGTTCGCGGCAGCGCCAGGTCTGCACGTTCTTCAGGATCGGCTCCTCGCTGAGATAGAACTTCACGATGTCGGGCATGTASGAATAGATCGCCTTGTCRTCGGCGATRCCGGTGCCGACCGCGTTGGCGAGCGTGATGTTGCCGGCSGCATAGGCCGACATCAGSCCGGGSACGCCGAGCGCGGAATCCGGCCGGAAGGTGAGGGGRTCGAGGAARTCGTCGTCGACGCGRCGGTAGATCACGTCGACCCGCTTCAGCCCCTCGGTGGTRCGCATGAACACCTCGTCGTTCTTGACGATGAGGTCGCGCCCCTCGACCAGYTCGATGCCGAGCTTGTCGGCSAGGAACGAGTGCTCGTAATAGGCCGARTTGTAGACGCCSGGCGTCATCARYGCGACCGTSGGTTCGGCGGAGGCGCTGTGCGGCGCCACCGASCGCAGYGCCGASARCAGYTCGTCCGGATAGCGCTCKACSGGYGCGACGCGGTGCCGCGCGAACAGGTCCGGAAACAGCCGCATCATGATCTCGCGGTTTTCCAGCATGTAGGASACGCCGGACGGCGTSCGCGCATTGTCCTCCAGCACRATGAARTTGTCGGGATCGGTGCGGATGATGTCGATGCCGGCGATGTGGACGTAGATGTCGTGCGGCACGTCCTGGCCGTTCATYTCMGGSCGGAACACCGGGTTCTGGAAGATCAGRTCYTCSGGGATGATGTTGGCGCGCAGGATGTCGCGGCCGTGATAGATGTCCTTGAGGAACAKGTTGAGCGCGAGCACGCGCTGCTTSAGGCCCTTCTCCAGCAGCGTCCAYTCGGYCGCRGACATGATSCGSGGRATGACGTCRAACGGGATCAGCCGYTCCTGGGCCTCGGMATCGCCRTAGACCGCGAAGGTGATGCCGATCCGGCGGAACAAGAGCTCCGCTTCCTGGCGCCGATATTCGAGCGCGTCCGGCGGCGTCTCTTTGAGCCAGCGGGAGAGCTCCTGGTAGGCCGGGCGGAGATCCTCGCCGAGGCCGTTCATCTCATCGAACGCGACTGCCATATACCCTGACTGCCCTCCCAAGCCATGTGACACAGTGCATGACTTGATGGGATGGTAGCAAGGGGCGGGCCAGCGCGATATGCATTGGCATGGGGCATTTGCTAGGGGTAGCCAGCAAGGCCTGCCCGAAAAACCGGCTGAGGTCTGCTTAATTCGGCGGCAAAACCCCGTGACATCAAGGCATTGGACCGGCAATGTCAGGGGATCAAGTTTAAGGAAATGAGACCATGAGCGAGATCGTCACGGCGGGGATATTGGTGATCGGCGACGAGATCCTGTCCGGCCGGACCAAGGACAAGAACATCGGCTTCATCGCCGAATACCTGACCAATATCGGCATCGACCTGAAGGAGGTCCGCGTCGTCGCCGACGACGAGGCCGATATCGTGTCCGCCCTTGATGCGCTGCGGCATAGATACACTTACGTGTTCACGACCGGCGGCATCGGACCGACCCATGACGACATCACCGCCGACAGCGTGGCGAAGGCGTTCGGGGTCGAGATTCACCATCATCCCGACGTGGTGGCGCGATTCAGGGAACGTTGGAGCGAGCAGGACCTCAACGAGGCACGGCTGCGGATGGCCAGGGTGCCCGACGGTGCCGAGCTGATCCAGAGCGCGACCATCCTGGCGCCGGGCTTCAAGCTCGGCAATGTCATCGTGATGGCGGGCATTCCGACCATCATGCAGGCGATGATGGACATCGTGGCGCCGACCTTGAAGTCGGGCGTGCGGATGTTGTCGGATTCGGTCCGTGCCGACGCGCGGGAAGGCGACATCGGCGGCCCGCTGCGGGCGATCGCAGAAGCTCATCCCGACACCATCATCGGCAGCTATCCGTTCCAGGACGAGAACCAGAAGCCGAACACCAATCTGGTGGTCCGTTCGCGCGATCCGGAAAAGCTCGCCGCGGCGATGACCGCGGTGAAGGAGATGCTGAAGCAGGTGCAGGCCGCGCAGAAGAAGCCGGCGGGTTGAGACGACATGGTCGAGAAAAGTTCTGAACCAAGTGCGCAGGAGCGGGCCGGCAGGCCGTTCCCGGTGTCGTGGGATCAATTCCACCGGGACTGCCGGGCGCTGACCTGGCGGCTCAATGAAGTCGGCCCGTTCCATGCGGTGGTCGCGATCACCCGCGGCGGGCTGGTGCCGGCCGCGATCGTGGCGCGCGAGCTCGGCTTGCGGATCATCGATACGGTCTGCGTCGCCAGCTATGACCATGACAAGCAGGGCGACCTGAAAGTGCTCAAGGGCATATCGGAGCAGACCGCCAAGCTCGGCGGCGGCACCGGCAAGGGGCTGTTGATCGTCGACGATCTGGTCGACACCGGCAAGACCGGCAAGCTGGTGCGCGAGATGCTGCCGGACGCGCATTTCGCCACGGTTTACGCCAAGCCCAAGGGACGCCCGCTGGTCGACACCTTCATCACCGAGGTGTCGCAGGACACCTGGATCTTCTTCCCGTGGGACACTGCGTTGTCGTTCCAGCCACCGATCCGGGATGGGGCGGCATGAGGTAGCCGTCATTGTGAGCGCAGCGAAGCAATCCATGCTTCCGCATATGCGGTATGATGGATTGCTTCGTCGCTTGCGCTCCTAGCAATGACGATCGTGGTTAGAGCTGTGCCATGCCCCTGCAAAACCGCGTCACACCGACAGGCGAGATCGTCGCGTCCGCGCACCGCGGCACCTTCACCGGCAATCGCGGTATCATCCACGATCCCGCGACCCGAACGCTTTTGAACAAGCGCTGGTCGTCGCCGGCGTGGCTCACCTGTGTCTGCGAATTCAGGGGCAGACGACGCAAGGTGATGAGCCAGCAGAGCTGGACCGAGTTGTTCTTCCTCGATGAGGCCACCGCGTTCGCGGCCGGGCACCGGCCCTGCTTCTACTGCCGCCGCGATGACGCCAAGCGGTTTCGTGCGGCCTGGGAGCAGGGCAGCGGCGTGGGTGATCTCAAGGTCAAGGCGATGGATGCGGTGCTGCACGCCGAGCGGCTGGATCGCCGGCAGAAGCGGCTGCATCCGTTGCCGGTGCCTATCAACGAATTGCCCGACGGGACGATGGTGCAGGCGAGCGACCAAAGCTATCTCGTCGCCAATGGAAAGACCTTGCGGTGGTCGTTCGCCGGTTACGAGCGCGCCGAGGTGAGTGCGCCAGCGATGTTGCTGACGCCGCCGTCGACCGTTCGTGCATTTCAGTCCGGTTACCGGCCGGTGCTGCACGTTAGCGCGAACTCGGGGCAATTCCGTCATCCTGAGGTGCGAGCGGAGCGAGCCTCGAAGGATTGACGGCCACCAGCCGGGCCGATTCATCATTCGAGACGCGCTACGCGCTCCTCAGGATGACGGAAACCTCTTGCCTGCGTGACCAACGTCTTGCAGGCATTGAGCGGGTCGCGCTCGGCATCACCCGAGCCGCTGCCGTGCGAGTTTCGCACCATCACCGAGTGCGATCAGCTTGGCTTCGGCGATATCCCGCCGCATCGGCGCCATGCCGCAATTGGTCGTCGCGATGATGTTGCCCTTCGGCACGTGCTTTGCGACCGCCTCGATCACCTTGACGACATCCTCAGGCGTTTCGATCTCGTCGCTGGCGACATCGATCACGCCGGCTTGCACGATCTTGCCGGGGAGCGCGGCGAGCAGTTCGATCGGCACTTTCGAGTTGCGACATTCGATCGCAACCTGCTGAATGGTGCTCTTGTCGATGACAGGGAAGGTCTCTTCGTACTGGCGCCATTCGCCGCCAAGCGTCTGCTTCCAGTCGGTGTTGGCCTTGATGCCATAGCCGTAGCAGATGTGCACGGCGGTGGCGCAGGTGAGACCCTCGGCGGCGCGCTCCAGCGCCTTGATGCCCCAGTCGCGGACCTCGTCCATGTAGACGTTGAACGCAGGCTCGTCGAACTGGATCATGTCGACGCCATCGGCCTGCAACGCCTTGGCTTCCTGGTTCAACAGCTCGGCGAAGGCAAACGCCATCTTGACGCGGTTGCCGTAATATTTGTCGGCGATGGTGTCGATGATCGTCATCGGGCCGGGCATCGTGAATTTCAGCCGGTTTTTGGTATGGGCGCGTGCGGCGCGCGCCTCGCCCTCATGGACGCGGCCCTTGAGCTGCAAGGGTGCGACCACCTGCGGCACCATCGCCTTATAGCGATCCTTGCGGATGCCCATTTCGACCTTGTGGGCGAAATCGATGCCTTCGATCCGCTCCAGGAAGCCATGCACGAAGTGCTGGCGCGCCTGTTCGCCCTCGGTGACGATGTCGACGCCGGCATCTTCCTGTAGCTTGACCGCGAGCACGGTCGCGTCGCGTTTGGCGCGGGCGAGCTCGGTGCCTTCGGATTTCCAGGGAGCCCACAGCATGTTCGGCTCGGCCAGCCATTCCGGCTTGGGCAGGGAGCCTGCGATCGTGGTTGGAAACAGCATGGGAGCCTCCCGGTGGGTTCGGATTGAGCGCCTGTGTGCCATGTCCTAGAGTGCAGGTACAGAACAACAAGAGGCTTTGTGATGGGGAATGGACGCCGATGATCGATCTGCACTACGCGCCGACGCCGAACGGCTGGAAGATCTCGATCATGCTGGAGGAGCTGGGCCTGCCGTACAAGGTGATCCCGGTGAACATCCGCGCCGGCGAGCAGTTCCGGCCCGAATTCCTGGCGATCAGCCCGAACAACCGCATCCCCGCGATCGTCGACCATCAGCCGGCCGATGGCCGCGGGCCGTTCTCGGTGTTCGAGACCGGTGCGATCCTGATCTATCTCGCCGACAAGGCCGGCCGTTTCCTGTCCACGGAGTTGCGTGCGCGGTCGAACGTCATCCAATGGGTGATGTGGCAGATGGGCGGCCTCGGGCCGATGCTCGGCCAGCACGGCCATTTCGCGCTCTATGCGGCCGAGAAAATTCCCTATGCGATCGAGCGCTACCGTGACGAGGCGGCGCGACTCTATGGCGTGCTCGACCGCCAACTCGGCAAGTCCGGCGCCTATGTTGCCGGCGATGACTATTCGATCGCCGACATCGCCTGCTTCCCCTGGACCATGACCCACAAGGCGCAGGGTTTCACGCTCGACGATTATCCGAACATCAAGCGCTGGTACGCGACCGTTCGGGCCCGGCCGCAGGTGCAGGCGGGTCTTGCGATCGGGAAGTTCGTCAAGGAGCCGTTCGACGAGGAATCGCGCAAGAACATGTTCGGCCAGCGTGCCAAGGAGCTGGTCGAGAAGAAATGATATTTTGTCATTCCGGGGCGACGCGCAGCGACGAGCCCGGAATCCATAACCACCATCATGAGTATGGATTCCGGGCTCGCGCCAAGCGGCGCGCCCCGGAATGACGAAAGTGAGACAACACCAACCTAAGGAAACGCCCATGATCGAATTCTTCTTCGACTGCTCCAGCCCGTGGACTTATTTGGCCTGGCATAACATCCAGCCGATCGCCAAGGAGTTCGACGCTCCGATCACCTGGCGGCCGATTCTGGTCGGCGGCATCTTCAACACCGTCAATCCCTCGGTCTATGCGCAGCGCGAAACGCCGGTGCCGTTGAAGGCGCGCTACATGAAGAAGGATCTCGCGGACTGGGCGCGCTCGGCCGGTCTTGCGATCAAGATGCCGCCGACCGTGTTTCCGGTGAACAGCGTCAAGGCGATGCGCGGCTGCATCTGGCTCGGCAACGACAAGATGGTGCCGTTCGCGCGCGCCGTGTTCGAGGCCTATTGGGGCGACGACAAGGACATCTCGCAGGACGCGGTGCTGACCGAGATCTGCACCAAAACCGGGATCGATCCCGCAAAGTTCTTTGCCGGCATCGGCGACCAGGCCATCAAGGATCAGCTCAAGGCCAATACCGAAGAGGCGGTGGCGCGCGGCGCATTCGGCTCACCCACGATCTATCTCGACAAGACCGACATGTATTTCGGCAATGACCGCCTGCCGTTGATCCGGGAGGCGCTGGCACGTCTCAAGGCGCGGGCCGCCTGATGCCGAAAGCCGTTGTTTGCCGCGAGCTCGGGCCGCCCGAGCGCCTGCAATTGGAGAGCTTTGCCTCGGTGCCGTTGAAGCCGGGCGAGGCGCGCGTTGCGATCCGTGCCGCAGGAATCAATTTCCCCGACATCCTGATGGCTGCCGGCGAGTACCAGCTCAAGCCGCCGCTGCCGTTCACGCCGGGTTCGGAAGCGGCCGGCGATGTCGTCGAGGTCAATGATGCCTCAGGTGTCGCGGTCGGCGACAAGGTGATCGTCAAGATGCGCCACGGCGCCTATTGCGACGAGACCGTCGCAACGCCGTCGCAACTGGTGCCGATACCGTCGACCTTCGACTATGCCGAGGGCGCGACCTTCCTGGCCGCGCACGGCACGGCGTATCACGCGCTGATCGACCGCGGTCAGATCAAGCCGGGCGAGGTGCTGCTGGTGCATGGCGCCGGCGGCGGCGTCGGGCTTGCCGCGGTCGAGATCGGCAAGCTGCTCGGTGCCACCGTGATCGCGGCGGCATCATCCGAGGAGAAGCTGGCGATCGCCAGGCAACGCGGCGCGGATCATCTCGTGCTGTATGCGCGCGAGCCGTTCCGCGATGCGGTGAAACGTCTCACCGATGGCCGCGGCGCCGACCTCGTGTTCGATCCGGTTGGCGGCGAGGTGTTCGAGAGCTCGATGCGCTGCATCAACTGGGGCGCGCGGATCCTCATCGTCGGCTTCACCGGCGGCATCGGCCTTGCCCGCACCAACCTGCTGATGATCAAGGGCGCCAGCGTGCTCGGCGTGCGTGCCGGCGAGGCGGTGCGGAAGGATCCCGCGCTCGGCGAGGTCAGGTTCAAGGCGCTGAACGAATGGGCCGAGGCCGGCCGGGTGCGGCCAAATATCTCACACCGGCTGCCGCTGGAGGACTACGCCAAGGCGATGCGGCTGTTGATCGAACGCAAGGCGATCGGCCGTGTGGCGCTGATCACTCGATAACCGTCATTGCGAGCGGAGCGAAGCAATCCATGCTCACCGTGTGTGGGCAGTATGGATTGCTTCGTCGCTTCGCTCCTCGCAATGACGGTTACCTCGTTGCGAACTTTCCCTCTCGCAAGAACGCAATCGTCTGCGTGATCGCTTGCCTGTTGCGCACCAGCCAGGGATGCGAGGTGCGGATCACGATATGGTCGGCCATGCCGTCGAGCCTGGTGTTGGCGACCGACACCCGGCCGTCATGCGGCCGCGGCAGGCCCATCGACGTGATCGGATAGACCGAGCGGTTGCCCGCGATGATGCCGGCCTCATAATCGATGGCGGGCAACAGCGCGCTGGTCGCGGCATCGCGGCGGGTGACGAGCTGTTGCCCGGCCGGGCCGAAGAAGGCGCGATAGGCTGTGAGGTTCTTCAGGCGGTCGGCGATCTCGCTGCCGCCGTTCGGCGTGCCCAGCATCACGACGCGGCCGAGCCGGGCGGGGCGGTGTCGTGCGAGGTACACGCGGGCCAGCAGGCCGCCCATCGAATGACAGACGAAATGCACCGAGCCATCGAGGCTATCGGCGAAACGAACGATCGACGGGTCAATATCCTCGGCCAGCGTGCCGAGCGGCTTGCGTCGGCTGTCATAGTCGAGGTTGAGGGTGGCAAAGCCGGCGTCTCGCAGCGCCAGCTCCATCCTGCGAAACGAGCGCGCCGTCCTGCTGATGCCGTGCAGCAGGACGACGCCGTCAAGTGTGGACGTCGGGGGACGCCGTTCGCTCACTTATACTCGCGCTCTTGCCACCACGGGAAATAGTCGGGCATGTCCGACGACACCTTGTTCTTGAACTGCGCGGGGCGCTTCTCCAGGAACGAGACCACGCCTTCCTTGACGTCGTCGGAGCGGCCGCGGGCATAGATGCCGCGGCTGTCGACCTTGTGCGCTTCCATCGGATCGTCGGCGCCCATCATGCGCCACATCATCTGGCGGATCAGCGCCACCGACACCGGCGCGGTCTTGGCCGCGAACTCCTTGGCCAGCGCACGCGCGGTCGGCAGCAGGTCATCCGGCGGCACCACCTTGCTCACGAGACGGCCGGCGAGGGCTTCCTGCGCCGGGAAGACGCGGCCCGAGTAGCACCATTCCAGCGCCTGCGAGATGCCGACAATGCGCGGCAGGAACCAGCTCGAGGCGGCCTCCGGCACGATGCCGCGCTGGGAGAACACGAAGCCGAAGCGTGCGGCCTCCGACGCGATGCGGATGTCCATCGCCAGCTGCATGGTGACGCCGATGCCGACGGCGGGACCGTTCACCGCCGCGATGACGGGCTTCAGGCACTTGAAGATGCGCAGCGTCACCTGGCCGCCGCCGTCGCGCACCTGCGGATCGCTGTAGTCGACGCTGCCATCGGCATTGCGCTTGACCGGCCCGCGCCGCGCATCGCGGTCGAAGGTGTTGGCGCCGGAGGAGAGGTCGGCGCCGGCGCAGAAGCCGCGGCCTTCGCCGGTCACGATGATCGCCCTGACGTCGTCGTCCTTGTCGGCTTTGTCGAACGCGTCGATCAGCTCCTGCTGCATCGTGGCGTTGAAGGCGTTGAGCTTGTCGGGCCGGTTCAGCGTGATGGTCAGGATCTGCTCGGCGACCTCGTACTTGATCGTCTCGTACGCCATGGGGATGATTTCCTCTCGGTTTCTTGAATGAACGGCGCTGGCGCGCGTCTCCATCCAGTTAACCCGGCAATCATCCCTTGTGAAGAAGTCGGATGCGCGGCCTGGTTCCGCGCATCGCGACTTGTGTTGAGGCGCTACTTCTTCGGCGGCGCCGGCCACGGTTTTTGCGGGCCGCGCAGGCCCTCGAACGCCTTGCCCATGCCGAGCACGCCGATGTCGTCGAAGCGGCGGCCGATGATCTGGACGCCGATCGGAAAGCCCTTCTTGTCGTAGCCGCCGTTGATCGACAGCGCCGGATTCTCCGACATATTCCACGGCACGGTAAAGCAGATGTGCTCGAACGGCTTTGCCGGATCGTTGAGTGGTGCCGCGAACTCCGCCGGGAAGTTCACCACCGGCGATACCGGCGAGATCACGTAGTCGACCTCGCAGAACAGTTTTGCGGCGGCGGCGCGGATCGCCATCGTCTGGTTGAAGCCGCGCACCACGTCGACGCCGGAGAGCTTTGCGCCGGCCTCGGCCCAGTTGAGGATATAGGGCAGCGTCTTGCCGCGATCGGCCTGCGGCAGTTTCGATAGCTCGTCCCAGGTCCGGGCGCGCCAGAAATGGTCGAGCCCCTCGAGCATCTCGGGCGTCAGGATGCCGTCGATCTCGGTGATGACGGCGCCGGCGGACTCGAACGCCTTCGCCGCCTTGACCACGATCTCGCGAACCTCCTTCTCGACCTTCTGGCCGGAGCCGGCATCGAGCATCAGGCCGATCCGCAGCTTGCGCGGCGACTTCTCCAGCGCCTTCCAGTTCACCTCGAGTGCCGGCAGGCTCATGCCGTCGCGGCGATCGGGACGCGACAGCACGCTCATCATCAACGCAGCGTCATCGACGGTGCGGGTCATCGGGCCGGCGACGCGGCCGACATAGGGTGGGTCGATCGGTACGCGGCCGAGGCTCGGCTTCAGCGCGACGAGGCCGCACCAGGCGGCCGGCAGCCGCACGGAGCCGCCGATGTCGGTGCCGAGATGCAGCGGGCCATAACCGGCAGCACCCGCGGCGCCGGCGCCGGCGCTCGAGCCGCCGGGGTTCTTGCTGACATCCCAGGGATTGCGGGTGAGGGGATGGAACGACGACAGTCCCGACGACAGCATGCCGTAATCCGGCATCGTGGTCTTGGAGAAGATCACGCAGCCGGCTTCGCGCAGCCGTGCCGCAGGCGGCGCGTCCTTTTCTGCGGGCACGGGCTTGACGCTCGCGGCGCCGAGCGGCACCGGCTGGCCCTTGGTCGCGACGTTATCCTTGATGGTGACGGGCACGCCGTCGAGCGTGCCGGCCGGCTCGGCCTGCTGCCAGCGTTCGGTCGAGGCCTTGGCGACTTTCCGCGCGCCGTCAGGGTCGTACAGATACAGTGCCTTGATGTGCGGCTCCCAGGTCGCGACCTGGGAGATGATCTCCTCCAGCACCTCGGAAGGCGAGAACTGCTTGGCGCGATAGCCCGCGAGCAGGTCGACGGCCGAGAGATCGTGCAGCGATGTGATGGTGTCCTGTTTCGGCTTATGCATGGGCACCTGCCGGCATACGTTTCTCGATGATGCGGGCGAACATGCTGGCGCCGATCGGCAGGATCTTGTCGTCGAGAACGTAACCGGGATTGTGCACGGGCACTGAACCGTCATGGCCGACCCAGAAATACGCACCGGGAACGGCCTGCATCATGTCTGCGAAATCCTCACTGCCCATCTTGGGCGTCGAGCGGGTGATCACCTTTGCCGGATCGACAACCGTGCGCGCGACTTCCTCGACGACGCGGGACTGCTCCTCCTGATTGACCAGCACGCTGAAGCCGTCGCGGATCTCAACGGAGATTTCGGCGCCATACGCGGCGGCAAAGCCGGTGCAGATCTCGTGCATGCGCTTGCGGATCAGCTCGCGGATCTCCTCGGAGAAGCAGCGCACCGTGCCGCACATCCAGGCGTCGCCGGGAATGACGTTGTAGGCCGAGCCGGAATGGATCTGGGTGATCGACAGCACGGCGGCTTGCAGCGGATCGACGTTGCGGCTGACGATCGACTGCAACGCCTGTCCGAGCGTCATCGCGATCACGACCGCGTCCTTGGAGCGTTCCGGCATCGCGCCGTGGGCGCCATAGCCCTGGATCCTGATGTCGAAGAAGTCGGCCGCGGCCATCGCCGGGCCCGGCAGGATCGCGATCTCGCCATGGTTGAGGTCGGGCGCRTTGTGCAGGCCATAGACCTCGTCGCAGGGGAACTGCTTGAACAGGCCGTCCTTGATCATCGCGCGCGCGCCGCCGAGGCCTTCTTCGGCCGGCTGGAAGATGAAGTGCACGGTGCCGTCGAAATTGCGGGTCTCGGCGAGATAGCGCGCCGAGCCGAGCAGCATCGTGGTGTGGCCGTCATGGCCGCAGCCGTGGAAGCGGCCGGGAATCGTGGAACGCCACTTCAGATTGGTGTTCTCCTCCATCGGCAGCGCGTCCATGTCGGCGCGCAGGCCGATCTTCTTGCTGCTGCTGCCCTTGCCCTTSAGCACRCCGACCACGCCGGTGCCGCCGAGGCCGCGATGCACCTCGATGCCCCAGCTCGMGAGCTTGTCGGCGACGATGCCCGAKGTSCGSACCTCYTCGAAGCCGATCTCGGGATGCGCATGCAGATCCCGTCTGATGGCGGTGAGTTCGTCGGCAAAACTGTCGATGCGCTCAATGGTCGGCATGGCTCTCTATCCGTTGGTGCGTGATGGGGAGGTGGGTGTAAAAACGGGGCCGTTTGGTTTGATACGAATGCCGGGACGTAAATGTTTCCACGGCAGCGTGGCGGTATCGGCCGGCATCGCGCCGGGGGCGGCGCAGATCAGCAGTTTCTCCGCGATCGGCTCGAAATCGGCGCGGAAATGCACCGAGCTCTTGTTGACCAGGATCTTCTGCGCGGTCGGCTCGATGCCGACATAGCGGTACATCGACTGGTCGGCAAGCTGGGCCTTGTAGGAGCCGACCACGACCCGGACGTCGCCGACCCGCAGGCAGGCCGAGGGGCCCATGTCCATGTCGCGGCCGCCGAAATACGGACCGGGCGCGACGAACTTGCCGTCCGAGAGCTGCTCGACGACGAAGGTCTCCTTGTACGGCGCGTCACCGGGAATGCCGGACTTGCCGCCGAGCGCCAGCGTGAGGGTGGCGCCGATCCCGGCCGCATGCGCGGCCTTGGCCGATTGCGGATCGTAGATCACGCCGGTCGCGGCGCTCGCCCGGTTGCGGACCAGCGCGCGCAGCATGCCTGTGGTGTCGGAATCGCCGCCGGCGCCGGGATTGTCCTGGGTGTCGGCGATGATGATCGGCTTGCTTGCCGACTTCGCGAGCTCCATCGCGAGCTGCACGCCCTCGTCGGGCGAGTAGATCCGGCCGTCGAAATCGTCCTCATGGCCCTCGACCAGGGCGACGACCTTGTCGGCGGCCGCATCCGCATCGGCCTGGGTCCGGCCATAGGCGAACACGCTCGGCCCGCAATCCCTGAAATCGGCGGCCGGGAAGCCCGGCGCGAACGACAGCGTCGGCACGGCGTCGCTCTCGAGCGCSRCRAGCTTYTGGTAGATGCCYTGGGTSGGCTGGTCGTTGGTGCATTGCCAGCTGATCGGGATCAGGAACGGCAATTGCCGGAAYGCCTTTGCAAASCGCTGCCCGGWYTTSARCATCARCGCCAGATGCCTGGCGCAGGCSCGGCCKGTGTCGGCCATGTCGACATGCGGGTAGGTGCGGTAGGCGATCAGCGCRTCGGCATGYTCGATCATCTCAGGCGAGACGTTGGCATGCAGATCGAGGCTYACCACCARCGGSASRTCRYKGCCGATCGCCTTGCGCACGCGGGCGAGGGTTTCRCCTTCGCCRTCGTCATGATGCTCGGTGACCATGGCGCCGTGCAGGTCGAGATAGACSGCRTCGATSGGSCCGGCCGCGACRATGCCGTCGACCATTTCCGTYACGATCCGCTCRTAKGCGTCCTTGCTGACATGCGCCGATGGACTRGCTGCGGCGAAAAGCGTCGGCACCAGCTCCCAGCCATTGGCTTCCGCGGCCTCGACRAAGCCGGCRAGSCCGACATTGATCTTGCGCATCACCTTGAGCACGTCGGCGCCACGCGTCATCGACGGCCAGCCGCCGCCGTGCACGAAGTCGTCATARGTCGCCTTCGTCGGTGCGAAGGTGTTGGTYTCGTGCAGGAAGCCGCCGACGGCAATGCGGGTCATCAAGTTGGTCTCGACACGTTTCTTCGCTCATGATGCGATTTGGAAGCAATCGCATCATCTGGCCTYTTCAGTTTGAGYATGATCTTTCGARAGCCGGTGTTCGCTTTCCAGGTCACGCTCTAGCGCGCGACGTTAAGCGTGTCGTCGCGCCAAGCGCAAGCCGGGGAGCACTTCCGGATTTGCATGCCCTATGGGCGTATTGAAAGGCTCAGAGCCAGGGCATGAGGCTAAAGGCATAAGGCTAAAGACTAGGCCGTCGCCCCAATGCCTTCCGAAACCGGGCGGAAGTTGGCGAAGTCCCAGCCGCGCCCGGGAGCGGCATCGAGCAGCGCGCGGGTATAGGCCTGCTGAGGATTGGTCAGCACCTCCGCCGCCGGTCCCTGTTCCACGACGCGGCCACGCTGCATCACGGCGACGTCGTCGCAAATCTGCGCGGCGACGCGCAGGTCGTGGGTGACGAACAGGATGGCGAGGCCGAGCCGCTGCTGGATGTCCTTGATCAGCTTGAGGATCTGCGCCTGCACGGAGACGTCGAGCGCCGAGACCGCCTCGTCGGCTACGAGCACGTCAGGCTCCAGCGCCAATGCCCGGGCGATGCCGATGCGCTGGCGCTGGCCGCCGGAGAACTCGTGCGGATAGCGGTCGATCGCATTGGCGGAGAGGCCGACCAGTTCGAGCAGCTCTTTCGCCCGCGCCAGCGCGTCCTTGCGCGGCATGCCGTAATTGATCGGGCCTTCCGCGATGCTCTCGCCGACGGTGACGCGCGGGTTGAGCGAGCGGTAGGGGTCCTGGAAGATGATCTGGATCTTCTGCCGATGCGGCTGTAGCAGCCGGCGTGACAGGTCGGAAATCTCGCGGCCGGCCAGCCGCACCCCGCCCGACGTCGGATCGATCAGGCGGACGATGCAGCGTGCCACCGTCGACTTGCCGGAGCCGCTTTCGCCGACGATGCCGAGCGTGCGGCCCTTGCGTAAAGTGAGCGTGACGTTGCTGGCGGCGGCGACCTCGCGGGCTTTGCCGTACAGCGACCGCTCCCGGTAGACCTTGCTGAGCTCATTGGCCTCCAGCACCACCGGCTCCGATGTTTCCGGCCGTGGTGCGCGCGGCACGAGGCTCGGCACCGAGGACAACAGGTTGCGGGTGTAGTCCATCTTCGGGTTGCGCAGCACGTCCTGTAGCGGTCCGGCTTCAACCAGCCGGCCGTGCCGCATCACCGCGACGCGGTCGGCGATCTCGGCCACCACGCCCATGTCGTGGGTGATGAACAGGACGGCGGTGCCATGATCGCGTTGCAGGTCGCGGATCAGGGTGAGGATTTGTTTCTGGGTTGTCACGTCGAGCGCCGTGGTCGGCTCGTCCGCGATCAGCAGCTTCGGTTCCAGCACCAGCGCCATTGCGATCATGATGCGCTGGCGCTGTCCGCCCGACAGGCGGTGCGGGTAGGAGGAGAAGATGCGCTCCACATCCGGCAGCCGGACATGTTCCATCATCGCCAGGATCTTCTGGCGCCGCGCGCGGGCATCGAGATCGGTATGGGCGCGCAGCACCTCGTCGATCTGGCGGCCGACCGGCACCACCGGATTGAGCGCKGTCATCGGCTCCTGGAARATCATCGCCATYCGSGTGGCGCGGAGTTGGCGCAGCCGSCGGTCGCTGGCCGTGAGCAGTTCCTCACCGACCAGCTTGACGCTGCCRCCCGAGGGCACCAGCGTSCCCTTCTGCAACAGCCCCATCGTGGTGAGCGAGGTCACCGACTTGCCCGAGCCGCTTTCGCCGACCAGGCACAGCGTCTCGCCTTCGCGSACCTGCARCGACAGGTCGTCGATGATGCGATGCGCGTCCGCCTTGCGGCCGAGGCCGACGACGAGRTTGTTGATGTCGAGGACGACGTTGGARGAGTTGGTTGCGGTCACTTGCCCTCACGCTGCTTCATGCGGGGATCGAGCGCGTCGCGSGCGGCGTCGCCGATCAGATTGATGCTGAGAATGGCGATCGAGAGCAGAAGTCCCGGCCAGAAGATCAGCGATGGCTTGACCTGGAAGTAGGCRCGGCCCTCGGCCATGATGTTGCCCCAGGTCGGCGTTTCCGGYGAGATGCCGGCGCCGAGGAACGASAGGATCGCCTCGGTCAGGATCGCGGATGCGCAGACRTARGTGCCTTGCACGATCAGCGGCGCRATGGTGTTCGGCATCARATGCCGCCACATGATCTTSGGMAGGCTGGARCCGAGCGAGATCGCRGCCTCGACATAGGGYTCCTCGCGCGCGGTCAGCACCACCGAGCGCACCAGCCGCGCCACGCGCGGGATCTCGGGGATGGTGATCGCGACCATCACGGTCCAGATGCTGGCGCCGGACAGCGACACCACGGCGATCGCGAGCAGGATGGCGGGGATTGCCATCAGGCCGTCCATCACGCGCATCAGCACCGCATCGACCCAGCGGAAGAAGCCGGCGACGAGGCCGATCAGGAGTCCGATGGCGATCGAGCAGACGGCGGCGCCGAGCCCGATCACCAGCGAGATCCGCGCGCCGTAGATGACGCGCGACAACAGGTCGCGTCCATAGGCGTCGGTGCCGAGCAGATATTGCGCGCTCGACGGCTTTAGCCGCTGCGATGGCGTCAGCAGCAGGGGATCGTGCGGTGCCAGCAGCGGCGCGAAGATCGCCATCAGGATGATGAGGGCAAGGCAGATCGTCGCAACCGCGATGATCGGCGTCGACGTCAGGAAGCCGAACCTGACGCGGAACGGCCGGGTGACGGGGATGGTGGATTCGGGAAGGGTTTCGATCGCCATTGCTCAGTACCGGATACGAGGATCGAGCAGGGTGTAGGCAACGTCGATCAACAAATTGACGCCGACATAGATGCCCGACGTCAACAGGATCATGGCCTGGATCACCGGATAGTCGCGCGCCAGCACCGCATCGACGGTGAGGCGGCCGATGCCGGGCAGGTTGAACACGCTCTCGGTGACGACGACGCCGGAGATCAGCAGTGCGAAGCCGGAGCCGATCACGGTGATGACCGGAACCGCGGCGTTGCGCAGCGCATGGCGCAGCAGCACGCCGGTCTCGCCGATGCCCTTGGCCCGCGCCGTGCGCACGTAATCCTCGCCCAGCACGTCGAGCATCGAGGCGCGCGTCATGCGCGCGATCAGCGCGACATAGATGAAGGAGAGGGTACAGGTCGGCAGGATGATGCGCTCGAAGAACGGACCGAAGCCGGCCGAGATGCTCTTGAAGCCCTGCACCGGCACCCAACGGAACGGGTAGATCGCAAACACCTGGATCAGCACGTAGCCGATCACGAACACCGGCACCGAGAAGCCGAGCACCGACAGCCCCATCACGCAGCGGTCGATCCAGGTGCCGTGCTTCCACGCCGCGATCACGCCGAGCGGCACCGCCACCAGGATCGAGAGGATGATGGTGGCGAGCGCGACCGAGATCGACGGCTCGAGGCGCGGCCCGATCATCTCGAGGATCGGCTTGTTCGAGATCAGGGAGACGCCGAGGTCGCCATGCAGCAGCTTGGCGACCCAGGTGTAGAACTGGATGTAGATCGGCTCGTTGAGACCAAGCGAGGTGCGGATGCGATCGAGCTGTTCCGGTGTCGCATTGTCGCCGGCGAGGATCGCCGCCGGGTCGCCCGGCGTCAGCCGCAGCAACAGGAACACGAACAGCGCCACCACGCCCATCACGGGAATGGCGGCGAGGATGCGGCGGATGAGATAGCCGATCATCGCTGCTATCTCCTGCCGTCTAATGGTGCGAAGCGAAGGCTGGGCCGCATCATACTCATGGTGTCCCCGTGATGTGTCTCATGCGCTTCTGCGTCTCGTCTCAAGCTAGCGCGAACGTGATGAATTTGCAGGCAAATACTGTGCCAATGGCGACGTTATATCAAGGCGCGGTTCAGGCCGTCGGGGCCTCCCTGGTCTGAAGCTGCTATTTCGAATTGCACTCGTCGTGACGTGCCACCGAGCTGAAACGGCACGTCGATTCACGCTCTCGTCACGCCGCACCAATTGGCCACGAACAGTGCGATGCTCTGCGTTGTCTTGCGAAGACTGTCGAGCTCGACGCGTTCGTTGAACGCGTGCGGGCCAATGCCGTAAGGACCATAACAAAGGGCAGGGATGCCGTAGTCGACACAATAGTAGCGGGTGTCGTTGACGGCCGTCGACAGGCGCTCTTGCATCGGAGCCTGGAAGACGGAGTGATGGGCCGCAGACAGAGCTGCTTCCGCTTCGCTGCCCGGTTCGCACACCGCTGCGTCCGCCTGAAAACCGCTCCACACCAGCTCCGCCGGATTGCCGGACAGGAACTCGTCGGCCTTGTGCGCCTCAGTCAGGCATTCCTCGATGCCGCGCATCGCCTGCTGCGGCGTTTCGCCCGGCAGCAGACCGAGCCGGCAATCAAGTTCGCACCAGGCTGCGGTCGAACTCGCCCAATCGCCGCCCTTGATGATGCCGACGTTGAACTTGATCGGGTTCTTGACGTTGCGGAACCAGCTGTTGTCGAGCGCCCGGGCATTGAGCGCCTTGGTGTAATCCTGAAATGCGCGCACCAGATGCATCGCCGACAGGATGGCGCTCGTGCCGGACTCGGAATAGGCGACATGCACCGGGGTGCCGCGGACACGCAGCCGAAACCAGACGGCGCCGACCTGGGCGCGTGTGAGCGTATGTCCGGTCGGCTCGGGAATGAGGCAGGCGTCGGCGCGATAGCCGCGCATCAACGTCGACAAGGCGCCGTTGCCGGTGCTCTCTTCCTCGGTCACGGTTTGCAGATGGATGCGCCCGGCCGGGGCATACCCCGCGTCGCGGATCGCATCGAGCGCGAAGATCATGGCCGAGACGCCGGCCTTCATGTCTTGCGCGCCACGCCCGAACATCCAGCCGTCCTGCACGGCGCCCGAGAACGGCGGCTGGTCCCAAAGGTCAGCCGGCCCTTCCGGCACCACGTCGATATGACCTTGCAGGATCAGGCTGCGCCCACTGCCTTTGCTGTCGAGCGTAGCAACCACCTGCTGCGATCCGGCAAGATCGATGCCGTCCATTGGTGCAGCCTTCGGATGGCTCATCAGGTTGACGTCGGCAAGGCTGAACGTATCGACGTCGTAGCGACGCTTAGCGAATTGCTCGGCCAGCCAATGTTGCTGCGGCGCTTCTTGTCCACGCAAGCTGCGGAACTGGACCATGCGCGACAGGAACGCGATCTGATCGTCGAAGTTTCGGCCGACGGCCGCGCACAGCTCTGCGGCAATCTGCTCCGGCTTGGTCAGCGTCCCGGTCGTCATGTCGCGCCTTTCGTGAAGCCCGATGCATGAGCGAGAGCGTTGAGCGCTTCAGAGCAGCGGCGCAGGTGAGCGCAATGCGCGCCGGTGGTGAGTTTGGATATTTCTTCGCGGAAACGACCGCCGTCGACATACGTGCCGTCCACGGTCGCGCGACGCACCGCGTTGCCGCGCGTGCCCGCTAGCTCGATGCGCATTGTCCCCTCCCGCGCTGAAGCCTTTTTCTCATCATAACGCTAGTCCTTGTCAAACGGCGTTTCTCAGCGAATTCCGACTTGGCCACACGCAAATACGCTCATATTCTTCCTCACCAGTAGGATTATTGGGGGAAAGCTGCGCGTGCGGTCCCGGTCGCATCGCACTGTGAGGGCACCATTGAAGGCGCGTCGAGGTCGCGCCAGTCGTCGATCGCCGCGGCGATCGTCTGTGCCGTCGCGGCCGACAACGTCCAGCCGAGATGGCCATGGCCGGTGTTGTAGAACACGCCCGGAATCCGTCCGGCGCGGACCACCGGCATCATGTTCGGCATCATCGGGCGCAGGCCCGCCCATGGCACGACCTTCGAGGTGTCGATCCCTGGGAAATGATGCCGCACCCAGTCCACCAGCGGCTGGATGCGATCGGCCCTGATGTCGCGGTTGAAGCCGTTGAACTCAGCCGTGCCCGCGACGCGGAAGCGATCGGCGCCGAGCCGGCTGGTCACGATCTTGGCGGCCTCGTCGAGCAGGCTCACGGTCGGCGCGGCGTCGCGGCTGCGCGGCGCATCGAGTTGCACGGTGATCGAATAGCCCTTCACCGGATAGACATTGACACGGTCGTTGAGCAGGCCCGCGAAATGGCGGCTCGCCACGCCGGCGCAAATCACGATGCCGTCGGCATGCAAGTCGTGTCGCGTCGCAACGCCGGCGTCCTGCGCGGCGGCTTCGTTCCAGCCGATGCGAAAACCATCGTCACCACGCGCGATGGTGTCGACATCAGCTTCGTGGACGAAGCTCGCGCCGCGGCGGGCGCAGGCGTCGGCGAGGCCGCGCGTGAACTTGTGGATATCGCCGGTCGCATCCGACGGCGTGAAGAAGCCGCCATAGCAGGCGGTTTGTAGGGCCGGCTCGATGCCGCGGATTTCATCCGCCGTTACCGGCCGGCGATCGAGTCCGCCTTGTTGCAGCAGCGTGTTGACGCGCAGGCCCGCGTCGAAGCCGTCCTTGTCGTGATAGACGTGAAGGATGCCGCGGCGTTCGAGGTCAAAGGCGATGTTCTCGCGTTGGGCGATCGAGAACAGATGCTTGCGGGCTTCGATCGCGAGCCGCGTGGTCTCGATGGTGTTGGAGCGATAGCGCGCGATGCCACCCACGAACTCGCCGATCCAGGAATATTTGTGCCAGCTCGGCTTCGGATTCATCAGGAGCGGCGCGTCGCTCCTGAGCATCCAGCGCAGTCCCTTGAGAATGGTCGTGGCGCTGTTCCAGACTTCGGCGTTGCTGGCCGAAAGCTGTCCGCCATTGGCGAACGAGGTTTCCATCCCGGCGTAGCGATGCCGGTCGAGGACCGTCACCTCGTAGCCGCGTTCGAGCAGGGCATAGGCCGTCGTCACGCCGGTGATGCCGGCGCCAATGATCGCGATGTGTGGCATGGTGGTTCTTCAGGCTCCCGTGGGTTAGAGTCGCCGAACCGCCGGTGAAACCGGCATCGGCGCCCCATCTGTCACGGTACCTGAGAGCTTGATCCGCATCGGGCCTGCGCCCGATCACGAACTATCCCCTTCGGTGGACGTCATGGCCCTTGATGTGCGGCCATGTTCGTCTCTCTCCAGATCGTCCTGACGATACAGTCCTTTTGCCTGAGAGTTTCCGGGGCGGTTGCTCCGTCGGCGCCGAAGCCAACAACATCAGATGTTGTCGCCTCGATCTCTCCCGCATCGTCGTATTGGACGGCCGGACCGTAGGCGAAGCCTCAAAACTGGACAAGGCTAAATTTCGGTCCGGCAGTGCCAACGTGTTGTGCAGTGCAATCGACGTCAGTCCAGCGTTGCGAGCAGCGCCGCCATCAGGCGGCCGCGCTCGGCGAGGCTCTCGACTTCGATATGCTCGTTGAGCGTATGCGCATCAGCGCCGCGAACGCCGAGCCCGTCGAGGGTTGGGATGCCCATCGCGCCGGTGAAGTTGCCGTCCGATCCGCCGCCGGCGCTGCCGTGCGGCAGATCGAAGCCCATCGCCGCCGCGAGGCCTTTTGCCTTTTCATACAGCGCCATGGTGCCGGCGTCCGGCTCCCATACCGGGCGCGTGACGCCGCGCGTCACCTTGAAGGTCACGTCGTTGGCGGTGCCCGACAGGGCCAGCATGCGCTCGACGCCGCGGTCGAGATCGGCCTGGCGCTTGGCCATGCTGAGCGCCTCGCCGGAGCAGGTGGTGGCAACGCAATTGACCCACTGGCCGCCATGCACGACGCCGACCGAGAAGGTGCAGTCGTCGGTGGTCATGCCGTCGATGGCGATGATTTGCCGGGCCATTTCCCGGATCGCGGAACGACCGGAGGACAGCGTCGCACCGGCATGGCTCGGCTTGCCGATGGCTTCGAGATTGAAGCGCGCGATCGCGTAGCGGCCGGTGACGACGCCGTTGTTCGGCCGGCCGGGCTCGGGCACCAGCACATATTTGTTGCGCGCGGCTTCGGCCTCGATGATGTCGCGGGTCGACGGCGTGCCGACCTCTTCATCTGGCGTGAACAGCACGGTGATCGGCAGCGGCGTCGTGAAGGAGGCGCGCGCCAACTGCCTGATCGCTTCGATCGACAGATAGTTGCCGCCCTTCATGTCGAAGATGCCGGGCCCGAAGCATTTGTTGCCTTCGCGCCGCCACTTCAGCTTCTCGATGGTGCCGACCGGGTGCACGGTGTCGAGGTGGCCGGCGATCAGGATGCCGGGCTGGCCTTGCTTGGGATGGGGAAAGCGGGCGCGCACGCAGCCCGCGAAGCCCTGGCGTCCCGCGATGCGTTCGATCGTCGCACCCATGATCGCCATCTCGCGCGCGGCGAGATCGAGCATGCGCTCGACCGCGGCAGCGTCCCAGGTCGGGCTCTCGCATTCCACCCAGCCGCGCAGGCCTTGCAACATGGCTTCGGAATCAAAGGGGAGGTTGGCTGGGTTCATGTCGTTTCTCTCTTGTTGTTCTGATCGCGTGACTGCGCTTATCCGTACCTGCGCGCATGCGTCTCGCACGAAAAGCTCAGGCGACGACTTTGTAAAGTCAAAATGCACCAGGCTTCTCGCTCATTCGTTCGTATACGTTTGATGCTGCCCGAAACCGATTGACGCGCTTTGCGCTTGGTGCAAGTCTCGATTTCACAAGCCATACAGCATGTTAGTTCGCCTAAATAACGAACCGCGTGCATAACGAATAAGCCGGCTTTGACCAGTTACACGTCAGGAGAGATTCCATGTTCCCTATCTCGCGTTGGAAGCGCCGCACGTTCGCGGCGGCGTTGACGGCGGTCGCGCTGTCGTTCGCGCCGCAGCAACTATCGTTTACGCAACAGGCCATGGCCGCGGACAAGACCATCACCGCGGTGATGCATTCGGATCTGCGCGTCATCGATCCGATCCTGACCACGGCTTACATCACGCGAGACCATGGCTACATGGTCTACGACACGCTGGTGGCGACCGACTCCAACTTCAAGATCCAGCCGCAGATGGCGGACTGGAAGGTGTCCGACGACAAGCTCACCTACACGTTCACGCTGCGCGACGGGCTGAAGTGGCATGACGGCACGCCGGTGACCGCCGAGGACTGCGTCGCTTCGCTGAAGCGCTGGGCCAAGGTCGACGGCATGGGCCAGAAGCTCATGGACTTCACGGCGAGCCTCGAGGCCACCGATGCGAAGACGATCACGCTGAAGCTGAAGGAGCCCTACGGCCTGGTGCTGGATTCGATCGGCAAGCCGTCGTCGCGTGTCGCCTTCATGATGCCGAAGCGATTGGCCGAAACGCCACCGGACAAGCCGATTCCGGAGCAGATCGGCTCGGGCCCGTTCAAATTCGTCCAGGCGGAATTCCAGCCGGGCGTGAAGGCGGTCTACGTCAAGAACAAGGACTACGTGCCGCGCAAGGAGCCGGCGAGCTGGACCGCGGGCGGCAAGGTCGTGAAGGTCGACCGCGTCGAGTGGGTCACCATGGCCGATGCCCAGACCGCGATGAATGCGTTGCAGTCCGGCGACATCGATTTCCTGGAGAACCCGTCGTTCGACATGTTGCCGATCCTCGAAGGCGACAAGGACCTCAAGGTCGAGACGCTGAACAAGTTCGGCTTCCAGACGCTCGGCCGCATGAACTTCCTCTATCCGCCGTTCGACAACATCAAGGTTCGCCAGGCGGCGCTGATGGCGATCAACCAGAAGCAGGTGCTCGACGCGCTGGTCGGCAATCCCAAATATTACAAGACCTGCGTCGCCTTCTTCATCTGCGATACGCCGTTCGCGACCAATGTCGGCGGCGAGACGTTGTTGAAGGGCGGCGACATGGCTGCGGCCAAGAAGGCGCTCGCCGAGTCCGGCTATGACGGCACGCCGGTCGTCATCATGGCGCCCGGCGATGTCACCACGCTCAAGGCGCAGCCCGTCGTCGTCGCGCAGCAGCTGCGTGACGCCGGCTTCAAGGTCGACCTGCAAGCGACCGACTGGCAGACCGTCGTGACCCGCCGCGCCAGCCAGAAGCCTCCGAAGGACGGCGGCTGGAATATGTTCTTCACCAACTGGGTCAGCGCCGACGTCTCCAACCCGATCGCCAATCTCTCGATCGGCGGCCAGGGCAAGAATGGCGGATGGTTCGGCTGGGCCGACGATCCGAAGATCGAACAGCTGAAGGATGCCTTCGTCCGCGCGACGTCGCTCGACGATCAGAAGAAGATCGCGGCGGATATCCAGAAGGAGGCCTACGACCAGGTCATCTACATTCCGCTCGGTCAGTATCAGGGCCCGAGCGCGTGGCGGAAGTCGCTGTCCGGCGTGCTTGACGGCCCGGCGACGCCGATCTTCTGGAATATCGACAAGTCCGAATAGGCTTGTGGCTTCACGAACACGAATGGCCGGGCGTCGCCCCGGCCATTTTTCTTTGGCGACGTCGTTCGCCGGCCGCGCGATGAGGTCAGGTTGAATCGGCGTCGCCGGAGAACACGATGAGGTGATCTAGGCATCGCGATACCGCAAGTACCCGCTCAGATCGCGGCGACCTCCTGGCATGCCAAATCAATGAGGCCAGTCTTAAGGTTCTCGTTAGCATTGCGTCGTAACTTCACCGCAACTCAAGTACCTACCGTGACGTGACAGGGTCATGGCCGACGACCATCACAGGCCCACATCAGCCAGCACACAACAGGCATTGCCGACCAACGATCGGCGTGCCGACGCTCGCCGCCGCGTCTTCAAGTCCGGCGCGATCGAGTTCGGCAGCACGACGATTCCCTGCACGGTCCGAAATCTCTCGCCCCATGGCGCCTGCATCGAAGTGAATTCGCCGCTGTGGTTTCCCGACCATTTCGACCTCGCCATCGACGGCGAGCGGCATGCGTGCCATGTAATCTGGAAGCGGGAGAGGCGGCTCGGACTGGGGTTCGCATAGGCGCCCGAGGCGTCCGTGCGCGTCCCCCAATCGGCGCCGGCAGCGAACGAGCCACATTCGTGCCGACGACACGGCAAAGCCGTGACCCCGCCGAATCCGGCGGGGCTTGTCTGACTTGCAGCGGCGATGTCAGTCGGCGGCGATGCCGATCGGCTGCCTGCGTCGTGCGGCAAGCAAACCGAGGCCGCACAGACCGAGGATCATCATCGCCCAGGTAGAAGGCTCGGGAACGGCGCTGGTGACGTTGAACGAGTCGAACGAAGCCACTGAATCGAGTGCTACGCCGTCCCAGGGCTGACGGAGCGTGAACAGGCCGATCTCGGTGTAGGCCGTGGTGTTTGTTTCAGACCCCAGYGTCGTCCAGTTGATTCCGTTGCTGCTGTAAGCGGATGTGTAGACGTTCCCGACCTTGGAGACTTCGAGGTAGATCGTGCCGCTCGAATAGGCGTTCGAGCCGCCGGCGCCTTCGACGATGCTTCCGCCGCCATTGGGATAGAACGCTCGTTCGACGATCCGATTGAACTGAAGAGCGCTCGTGAACGGACTTGTCGTCGTCGCAAGCAGGATGCCCGCGCCCTGATAGTTGTTGGTCGGGTTGAACGACAGCGATGTCGTGATCGTGTAGTTCGCGTTGGGATCGACGGATTGCAGGATGACGGGCGCATTGTAATTGCTGCCCGTGAATAGATCGGAGCCGCCATTCTGATAGGAGGCGGTGATCACCAGATGACCGGATCCGTCGAGGGCGACGCTCGACGCCGGGTTCGGAGATGTCACCGTCCAGCCGGGGTTGAGCGTTGTGCCGTTGAACTGGTCGGAAAACGGCGAGGCATCCGCCGCTGCGGCCCCGAGCAGCGTGGATGCCACGATCGCTCCAAATGTCCTGATGACAAAAATCTTCTTCACGACGAATATCTTCTTCATGAAAATGTCTCCCACCATGATTGAATATCGGGGCCGTGCTCGTTGCTTCCGCATCGGGTTTGCAATTGAGAGTCGTCGGCAGCCGCGCTGAGCCTGCAATGCAGTGCCAACGTCCGCAGAAAAAATCACGAGAATAGGATCGGGTTAATTTCGAATTTAATTTGAATAATCGGTGCATTGACGTCAACCTACCGAAAACAGCAGGTATCGACTTCAAGCGTCGGAGATGCAGGCGAGCGCCGACGTCGACCCCGGGATGTTCCATGCCCACGATACTCTTCGTCGACGATCATCCAATCTATCGCGATGGCTTGCAGCGCCTGCTCGCGGAGATCGAGCCGGGTCTGACGGTCTGTACGGCCTCGGGATACGCGGCAGCGCTCGAACTGCTCAATGACAATCGCGATATCGACTTCGTCCTTGCCGATCGGCGGCTGTCCGACGGAGACGGCATCTCGCTGTTGCAGGACGTGCGCCGGCAGTGGCCGGACGTTGCCATTGGATTGCTTTGCGCCGACCTGACGCCGGAGGTTGCGATCAGGATGAGGCAGTTGGGCGGAGTTGCGTGCCTGTCAAAGGAGCGCAGCGCGAATTCGCTCCAGGACGCCATCGGCAGGATCTTCGATGGTCAGATCGTGTTCGACCTCGAGGCGCAATCCGCTCCGCTCGATGTCCTGCCCGCGCGGCAATGGGAAGTCGTGACGCTCGCGCGCGACGGTCAAAGCGACAAGCAGATCGCCGATCGACTAAAGATCTCAGAGAATACGGTGAGGATGCATTGGCGACAGATCTTCATTCGTCTCGACGCGAACAATCGAACGGCGGCAGTCGCGAAAGCGATCCAGAGCGGTCTGATCTGACCTACCAATTTCGGCGCAGCGACCATCGCGACGAGATCGGCTACGGTCGCATCAGGGCGCTGTACCGCGCGCACACCAGCAGGCGCTTCGTCGTGGGGTCCTCCACGCTTGGAGCGGTCCTCATCATCGGGCTGTGCGTTTTGTTCGTCGGTGTTGATAGCGGGCAGCGGCCGCTGTTGTGGTTATCGGCCGTTGCGGCTTCCGACGCCTTCCTCACGACGCTGGACCGGCTGTTCCATTCGCGCAATCCGCCCGACGCGGAGTTGCTTGGGTGGGGCTGGGCGCGGGCCATTGCGTCGGGTGCGCGCGGCGCGGCGTGGGGATTGGGCCCGATCCTGCTCTACAAGCAGGCGACGATCGCTTCCGTCATGATCCCGTTCTGGGGCTTGATCAGCCTGCTSGCCGCTTCCGCTTACACSGCCGGCCCTTTCTTCCCRRGCCTGGTGGCGACCGTCGTGTGCGGTGTTGCCCCGCCTTCGATATGGTTGGCRCTYSAACCGGARCCGKCRGCGCACCTTGCTGCATTGCTGTTGGCGCTGTCGGTGCCCTTCATCTGCTTCGTCGGTGCGGTCGGCCGGCGCAACAGCGAACGCTCGATCGCGGGGCAGCTCGAACTCGCCGCGATACTGGATCTGCAGAAGCAGCAGACCAGGCTGGTCTCCGATACGCTCGCGGAGAGGACGCGCTTCTTCACGGCGGCAGGGCATGACCTCCGKCAGCCRTTGCAGGCCCTGGAGTTCTACGCATCGATCGCYKCGACGAAGCTSCGGGACKCYCGCGCCGATCCCGAACTGACCCAGATCGTCGAYCGGGTGGAAGACTGCGTCGAYAATCTGAACCGCCARTTCAACGCGATCCTYGGCGTGGCGGGGATCGARGCCGCGATCGCGAACTCGAAATCGGTTGCCACACCGCTTCAGGCCGCGTTCGAGCGTTCGGCGATGGCGGCTTACCCGGARGCCGARCTCAAGAAYCTTCRRCTGACGGTGATGCCGACCGCGATCTGGGTCAGCGTCGACCCCGCGCTGCTCCAGCGGGTCTTGAGCAACCTGCTCTCCAATGCGGTCAAGTTCACGYCCCGTGGCCGGATATTGCTGGGTGCGCGGCGCAGGGGAGCCGTTGCCGACATCTGGGTGCTGGATACCGGCCCGGGAATTCCCGAGGCCCACCACGACGACATCTTCAAGGAATATTATCAGATCCACAACAAGGAGCGGGCGCCGGAACACGGCTTTGGCCTCGGCCTTGCGATCGTGCGCAGGATCTGCGCGGGACTGCATTGGCCGCTTCAGGTCAGGTCGACCGTCGGTCGCGGCTCCAGTTTCCGGCTGACGGTTGCCATTGCTGCCGCCGCCAGCGCGGCGGATGAGGGCGGTGAGGTTCGCGTCTCGTCGGCCGGCCAGTCCTCGCATGTCGTCATCGTCGACGACGACGACTTCATTTGCGACTCGCTTGAACGATTGCTGCGAAGCTGGGGCTGGTCGGCAATGTCCTGCCGATCGGCCGAGCAGGCGATCGATTGCCTGCGCGCAAGCGACGACCCGCGCGCGGTGATCCTGCTGGTCGATTACCGGCTCGGCGGCCAGGACGATGGCCTCGCCGTGATCGACCGCATTCGCGTGGAGTTCGGCGCCGCGATCAGAGCGGTGCTGATGACCGGCGACATTGACAGTACCGTCTTGTCGGACGGAGCGAAGGCCCTTGGAATCCCCGTCCTGCGCAAGCCGATCAAGCCGATCCGGCTACGGGCGGTGCTGACGCCAATGGCTGATACGTCTTTGATGCCGGAAAGCAGCGACCTCACGCGATGATGCGATCCCGGCGTATCCATGTTGACCGCGCGACATGGCAGTCGCGTGCGTGGTGCGGGCGGCCGGACTCGAACCGGCACAGGCCTTGCGGCCCCACGGATTTTCGTACCACTTCGGCTTTCGCCGCCGCCGTTCCGGCGTTCGTGGTCTGGACTATCCCTTCACCCTGGCGATGTCCGCTGTAGGTGCTGCCCGTCTAGTCTCTACACCTTCCTCCTGGCGGAGGCTTGGCTCGGGATTGCCAGTGAAGGTTTCCCCGACTTTGAGCAGTTCTGCACCGAGGGTTTCCCCAAGGGCACTCAATGGTTTAAGTCCGATGCGTCTACCAGTTCCGCCACGCCCGCATCAGTCCATCTATAAGGCGCAAACGGCGTTCCAGCAAAGGGAATACGGTCCAATTCATCTACCGCTCTATCAGCCAGCAAAGATTGATCTAATCGATGAGGCGCCGTAATTCCCGGATGAGCTGGCCGTTGTCGCCGTGAAAGCTCCTGATCATGGCCCGCAGGAAATTGGCGGGATTTAGCCGTTCCAGATGCAGAGGATGGCCGGCCTTCGCTCCGATAAGAGCCATGAAGGCGAGCTGGGCCCGCCCATTGCCATCACGAAATACGTGAATGGCGTTGAGCATACTCAGGAACTCAGCTGCCTGGATGGCGAAGTCATCCGCGGAGAGGTCGCGGAGATACTGATCGCGCCGAAGCTTGGCGAAGGTTTGCTTCAGCTGGCCATCAATGTATTCGGGATAGCAGAACGCGTTTCCCTCCCTGCTCATCCGCAGAGTGCGGTTCTTGCCGGCCCAGGCGTAGACATCTTGGAAGAGGTGATGATGGACGGCCCGGTAATGCCGGACACTAAGCAGGCCAGTCGGCATCGGTTCATCGAATCGTTGGGCTGTGATGGCGGTCTCGAACCGGGTGAGCGCGGCCTGACTTTTCAGGTTTCTGAGGTTCTTGAGGACCTTGGTGCCGGGATAACAGTAGTGGTCGTCGACGGCATCATACGGCGGCACGAGAGCGCTATTTTCCGTATTTCTTAACGATCGCGTATCGGCGGGCCTCGGCTGAAGCCGCGGTCTTGTCGAAGCTCTTGAAGGTCGCTTTCATCTCACGAGACATTCGGATGCCTTCAACGGCGCTTATCTTCTCGAAGCCTTTGCGGCCTATGATCAACCCCTTGCTCTTCGTTCGCGGTGTTTTGTTGATCTTCGACATAGCTGAATCATAACATGAACAACACTGTATTTGAACGGCAATTCGTCTCAGTTGTCGTAGGCGTGGTTACGGAGACGCCTCTTGGCCGCGGCGGCGCTGGCTCATCCTTGCGGTTCTCACCACTTCCTTCCTGTGGCTTTTTTTTACCGATGTGAATGGCGCTGGCGTCCGACACGTCCCTGAAGTGGCCCGCAATTCCATTTGCCTTGAGCTCGCCGCATTGGGATNGTGGCTTTTTTTTACCGATGTGAATGGCGCTGGCGTCCGACACGTCCCTGAAGTGGCCCGCAATTCCATTTGCCTTGAGCTCGCCGCATTGGGATAAGCAGCCGCCGCCGCGATTGGGCCTCAATCCGGACACCGGCGGCTGCTTTAGCCAATCTCAACACTGTCGGACTAAGAACGCTGAATGTTTGTTCGTCTCCCACGCCGCCCGAAGCTGTCGCGCGCGGCCGCCRTYATTGTGCTGCTCGCYTCCGCYGCGGSCGTTTCCGGCTGTGCACAGATCGGCGACAGCATGCCGTCGGCATTCGCCGATCCYGCCAGATACGACCTCTATGATTGCAAGCAGCTCSAGACCGAGCGYACGRGCCTCGCGGCCCGYGCGACGGATCAGGAAAAGCTGATGGCCAAGGCGCAGACCGGCGTGGGCGGTACCGTGGTCTCCGAGATGGTCTATCGCAACGAACTGATCTCGATCCACGCCCAGCAGAAGCTCGCGGAAGAGGCCTGGCGCAAGAACAAGTGCCATGAAGCCCCGCCGGATACTCCCGCGGCCGCAACACCCGCCGCGCCTTCGCCAGCCGCGAAGGGCCCGCGGGCGCCGCGGGGGCTCGTTCACTAACGGTCCTGGCTGGTGGGCTCGCTTGAGGTGGTTCTCAAGCCCGCCAGTCGTAGATCCAGTCCTGCCGCGCCAGCATGCGTTGTGGACCGATGGCGCGGATCGCGAGATCGCGCGCAATCGCCGCCGGTCCGCTCAAATGATAGATGCGGCCCTGCTGCCGCGCCATGCGCTGCACCTTCAGCACGCGTCCGCGCCGCATCCGTGCGTAGCGCTTGAGCGCGGCGGGAATGCCCGCGGTGCTCTCCCCTGTGCTGTCGCCCAACGCCTTCGCGAGCACGACAGCGTCCTCGATCGCCATCCCGGCGCCCTGTGCGGCAAATGGCAACATCGCGTGCGCCGCGTCGCCGATCAACGTCACCGCGCCTTCGCTCCAGCGGCCGAGGTCGGGCAGGGTGAACAGCGCCCATTTGCGCCAGCCGTCGACCGCGCCGATCAGCATCCGCGCCGTCGCGGGCCAGCGCGCGGTGGCGAATGCGGCCTCGATCTCGTCGACGTCGCCGGGCGCGCTCCAGCCCGGCTGGTTCCAGCTGCCCGACACGATCGCGACCACGTTGATCTGACGCCCAGACGAGATCGGATAGGCCACGAGATGGGCGTCCGGCCCCATCCAGAGTTGGACGCGCGGAGTGGTGTATTCAGGCGGGAGGGCGGTTGCGTCCAGCGTGCCGCGCCAGGCGATCAGGCCGGAGAACTGCGGCTGTACATCCGGAAACAAATGTCCGCGCACCGACGACCAGATACCGTCGGCGCCGATCAGCGCAGCCGCCAATTCCTCCTGCCGTGAATTGCCGCGGCGCTGCACGACGGTCAGGCCGTTGGCGTGCTTGGTCACGTCCTCGAATTGGCAGCCGAGCCGCAGGTCGATATCGGGATGGTCGTTGACCGCGGCCTGCAACGCGGCCTGCAGATCGGCACGATGGATCACCCAATAGGGTGCGCCGGCGCGGAACTCGGCGGCCTGGCCGAGCGGCATCCGCGCGATCTCGCCGCCGGCCCGCGTGCTCAGGATGGTAACGGATTCAGGCGTCACCGCGCGTCGCGCAAGCACGTCCTTGAGCCCCAGTTCGACCAGGATGCGGCTGGCATTGGGCGAGAGCTGGATGCCGGCGCCGGCTTCCTCGAGCCGTTCCGCCTTCTCCAGTACGACGACACGAAAGCCCTGCGCCGCCAAGGTCAGCGATGCCGTCAGTCCTGCGATCCCGGCGCCTGCAACGATGACGGTTCGCGTCAGCGCCACGGAGCGCTCAGGCGACCTTGTCTTTCAGCACGCATTCCGGCGGCCGCGCTTCGCCGGCCGCGAGGTCGGGCGCGAAGCGATACAGCGTCGAGCAGTATGGGCAGATGATCTCGTTGTCGTTGCCGAGGTCGAGGAACACATGCGGATGGTCGAACGGCGGGTTGGCGCCCACGCACATGAACTCCTGCGACCCGATCTCGATCACCGAGACACCGGCATCGTTATGGAAGTGCGGGACGACGTGGTCGGACATATTCTCACCTTGGTGGCAACGACGGGCAGACGCAATCAACAGCATGCGGCATCGCGAAATGCCGCGCACCATACTGGCGGGAACAGTTGATTCCTAGAGCCCCGATGGCTCATCTGCTCATGCAAATTCGACACAATCTTGTCGTCCCAGAGAAGCCCTTCTTTGGTCGGACCCGGTGTGTCGCAAAAACGGCACACTATTTCCAAGGCGAATTGAACAAGGCGAATTAAACTTGAGGTTTCCAGTGCGATGAACCGGGTGCGCCTCAGCCTTGCGGTGGCCGGCGTGGCAGCGAGCGCAGCCATCGGTGCGGCGATCTGGCCGCATGCCCATGAGGCGGGCAGGGTGCTTGCCGCGCGCGACGATCCCGCTGCATTGGCCGACATCAGGCTCAATTCCGTGCTGCGCAACAAACCAGCGTTGATCTCTGACAATATCGAGGCGGCACTGGCCTCGGGGGATGCCGACCTCGCGGCGAGCTTTGTCGCGCTCGCTGGCGAGAAGAATATCGCACTCAGTGACGACCTCACAAAGCGCGTCGATGATGCGCGCGCCGAGCAGTCGTCCGCGACGCATTTTGCCAAAGGGTTCGCCACTGGCTTCGTGACCGGCAATGCCGACGATGTCGCAAGCCTGTCCGGCACGGTTGCGGGCGACCTGTTCGTGTTCGGTGACGTCAGGGATGTCGTGCGCGAGGGCAAGCATCTCGCGATGGGCGAGGATGCCGACCAGCTGGTGCTCGGCCTTGCGGCCGCGGGGCTCGCCGTCACTGCGGCGACCTACGTCTCGGTCGGCGGTGCCGGACCGCTGCGTGCCGGGTTGACGCTGGTCAAGGATACACGCAAGGCGGGACGGCTGAGCGAGGGCATGATCGAATGGGCCGGACGCTCGACCCGTGAGGTCGTCGACCAGCCGGCGTTGCGCGAGGCGGTCGCGTCCGGCTCGGTGCTTCGGCCCGCCGAAACCGCAACCGCGATCCGCGCGGCGTTCCGTGCCGAGAAAGCCGGCGCGCTGGAGCGCGTCGCCAAGGATGTCGGACGCGTGGGCGAAGCAGCCGGGATGCGTGCGGCGCGCGACACGCTGAAGGTCGCGGAGAACCCGCAGGAGATCGCGCGCGCGGCGCGCATCGCCGAGGTGAAGGGCGGTCAGACCCGCGCGATCCTGAAACTGCTTGGCCGCGGTGCGCTGCTGCTTGCGGCCGGCACGTTCAATCTCACGATGTGGCTGTTCGGCGCGCTGCTCGCGCTGTTCGGCTTCCTGTCCTCGATCAAGGCCACCGCCGAACGGACGACGGCGTGGTGGCTGAGACGCAGCAAGGCGCTCCGCCTGAAGCGGCAGATGGCCACCGAGGCTGCGCTGGCGAGCTTGCCCGCCCAGGGCTAAGCTTGCGGTCGCCGGTCGACCGCCAATCGCAAATCCCAAGTACTAAAATCGCAAGTACTGAATTCCCAAGTACTCAAATCCAAAGTACTGAAATCCCAAAAAGACGGAATGCAGGATGCCGAGTTTCCATCACGGCGATGTTGAAATTGCCTATATCGACGAAGGCGCGGGCGAGCCGATCGTGCTCGTGCACGGCTTTGCCTCGAGCAAGAACGTCAACTGGATCTATCCGACCTGGGTGTCGGAGCTCGTCAAGGCCGGCCGGCGCGTCATCGCGCTCGACAATCGTGGCCACGGCGAATCCGCCAAGCTCTACGACGCCGCGCAGTACGAGATCGCGATCATGGCAAGCGACGTGATCGCGCTGATGGATCATCTCGGAATCGCGCGCGCCGACATCATGGGTTATTCGCTGGGCTCCCGGATGACGGCGATCCTGGCGCGCGAACATTCCGACCGGGTGCGCTCGGCGATCCTGGGCGGCATCGGCATCGGGCTGATCGAGGGCGGCGGCCCCGGCGAGGCCGTTGCGCGCGCGCTGGAGGCGGCCTCGCTCGAGGATGTCACCGATCCGGTCGGCCGCACCTTCCGTGCCTTTGCCGACCAGACCCGCTCCGACCGTCGCGCACTCGCCGCCTGCCTGCGCGGCTCGCGCCGGCTGATGACGCGCGAGGAGGCCGCCGGCATCGGCGTGCCGGTTCTGATCGCGGTCGGCAGCAAGGACGAGATCGCGGGCTCGGCCTCAGCGCTGGGCCGGATCATTCCGGGCGCGGAGCTGCTCGACATTCCGAACCGAGACCACATGCGGGCGGTCGGCGACAAGGTCTACAAGACCGGGGTCATCGACTTCCTGTCGCGGCGGAAGTAGTTCGTCGTCGCTCTCGTCATCCCTGGCCAAGGCGCGCGCGGCCGCGATCAGCACCACGAAGGTCGCGATCCACACCATGCGCGCGCCGTAACGGTCATGCGGTCCGGAGATCACGCCGCAGACCACAGCGTTGCCGAGCAACGCCAGCGTGACAGTGCCTGCCAGCAAAGTCAGATCGTCGAGCCGCCGCTGCCATAGCCCGCGGCCGAACAGCATCACGACCAGCAGCATCGAGGCCAGCGCCACCGGGACGTGGATGCGGTTGATCGCGGTGAAGTCGAGATGCCACTTCTGTTGCTGCGCCGCGCGCATCGGCGCGACCTGGGCGGGAATGTAGCGCTCGATGATCCCATAGGTATGCGGAAGCCAGCCGCTGCTGCCTTCGCCGGTTGCGACATGCATTAACTGGTCGACGGTCGCGGTCAGCGCCGCCTTGGCTTGCCATCCGGGATACTCGGCCAGCGAACGCTTCACGATATAGCCCATCTCGTCGTCGAGGCCCTGGAAGCGGCCGAGCGTGTTGAACATGCTGTGGCCCCACAGGAAGTCGTCGGCGGTCGGCGGCAACTCGTCGCGATACGGGCACAGCTTCAGGTTCTCTTTCGCGCAGTGGTCGCGCAGATATTGCGCGACGATGCCATCTTGCAGCATCCGGCCGAAGGCGACGCCAATGCCGCCCGGCGTCCAGGCCAGCGACCCCGAGAGCGCGAAGTTCGCTGCCAGCAGCATCGCGGCGCCGGTGACGATGGTCAGGCTGCCCTGTACGAGGCCGGCGATGGGGATCCGTCGGCCGAGCCATGGACGCAGCATCCAGCCGACGCAACACAGGCCGAGCAGCACCGCCAGCGTCGCGCTGTGGGTAGCGGCCGAAAACGCGATGAACGTAAACAGCACGGCCTTCTCAAGCGTTGAGACCCGTTCGCCGCAGACAATGAGGATGAACAGCGCGAGCACCGAGAGGCCGGCAAAGATGTCGGTCAGCAGCATGCTGGCGAGCCAGGGCAGGGCGGTGGTTGCGATCAGCGCGAGGCTGATCGCCATCAGCCGGACCGGCCGGGCGAGGCCCAGTACGCGGAGTGTCAGTTGCAGGATCCACAGCGTCGCCAAGGTCTGGATGCCGAGGTCGAGCCAGAAGCCCGACGTCTCGCCGGCGTGCAGGTAGATGCCGAATACCGTGGACCGGCTCGGCACGAGGTAGCCCTCGTACCAGCGCGCCAGATAGCCGCCGGTATCCCATTGGAGCAGCGGGTAGCCGTTCCAGAAGGCAGGGGCGAGCAGGAGCAGGGGGATCGCGATGGTGGCGATCCAGACCGACCGTGCATCGGTCAGGCGGGCGCGTAACGTCTGGGTATTGATGATGTTTCCCCCTTGATCGGGGCCGACCATGCCCAAAACCACACTGGGAACGAAATCCGTCAATAGTTGCAGAAGCACGGCTTGATTTCGGCGAAATCCGGACCAACTCCCCTAGACGCCGGCCCGGGGGTGTTCGGCGGGGGTTTACCGTACCTGGCCTTCCCGGGACGCGCCGGGTCCACCGTGCTATAACGCACGCCAGAACAACCGAATTGCGAGAGCAGCTATGGCAGTTCATCACGTCAATCCGCAGGGGGGCAAGCTCGCGGCGCTCGATCCGATCTGGGATCGAATCCGCGGCGAAGCGGAAGACATCCTGCGGCGCGAGCCGGAACTCGCATCCTTCATCTATGCGACCGTGCTGCATCACGAGCGCCTCGAGGATTCCGTGGTGCATCGGATTGCCGAGCGGCTCGATCACGCCGCGCTGTCGGGTGACCTGATCCGCCAGACCTATGGCGAGGCGCTGCGCGATGACCCCGACATCGGCAATGCGTTCCGCGCCGACCTCGTCGCCGTCTATGACCGCGATCCGGCGACCTCGCGCTTCATCGATCCCTTGCTCTACTTCAAGGGCTTTCACGCGTTGCAGACCCATCGTCTGGCGCACTGGCTGTATCAGAAGGGACGCAAGGATTTCGCGTTCTACTTGCAGAGCCGCTCCTCGGCGGTGTTCCAGACCGACATCAATCCGGCTGCGAAGATCGGCCGTGGCATCTTCCTCGATCACGCCACCGGTTTCGTCTGCGGCGAGACCGCGGTCATCGACGACGATGTCTCGATCCTGCATGGCGTCACGCTCGGCGGCACCGGCAAGGAGAATGAGGATCGCCATCCGAAGATCCGCCACGGCGTGCTGATCGGCGCCGGCGCCAAGATCCTCGGCAATATCGAGATCGGTCATTGCGCGCGCATCGCGGCGGGCTCCGTCGTGGTCAAGCCCGTGCCGCACAACGTCACGGTCGCGGGCGTGCCGGCGAAAATCGTCGGCGAAGCCGGCTGCGCCGAGCCGTCACGCACCATGGACCAGATGCTCAACGCGATCGGTCTTTGATTTCATTCGCTTTCTGATCGCGGAACGTTTTTGAGCGAAGCGGACGCCGGTTCGCGCCGAGAAAACACGCCGAACAATCGTGTGCGCAACATCACATCGCCAAAGCCTGAAAAGGCTCTGGCGATCTTGGTCGTCTCGTCCTAAAACTCCCCCGAAAATCATCGACCCGATTGGAGACGGCAGTGGACGTTCAGGAAGTCAGGAAGCTCGACGCGTATCTGAAGCGCGTGTTCAGCAATCCCAAGATCCGCGTGGTGCCGCGGCCCAAGAAGGACGACTCCGCCGARGTCTATATCGGCGAGGAGTTCATCGGCGTGCTGTTCGTCGACGACGAGGACGATGATCGCTCGTTCCAGTTCCAGATGGCCATCCTGGAAGAAGACCTGAGCGAGTAAGGCTGAACAGCCCCTGCTTGTTAATTCGTCACCGCGATGCTCGTGGTGACGAACAAGCTAGCCCTTCGCGCTGTGCATCTGCGCGGAGAGGCGGTTCATCGCCGAGGCGATGTCGCGCCATTGCGTGAGCCAGTCGCGCGGAAATCGGAAGGTCAGGTCGGCGCCCTCGATGCGCTGCTCACTCAGGCACATGCCGGGCGTCGAGGTATCGCGCGTGCAGCGCGCGACCAGCTGCGGCTCGCTCGCGGTGACCAGGTCCTCGCCGCCATAAGGCGTGTTGTCGCGGAACGCGCGCGTCGTCAGGCCATCGTCGGTATTGGCGCGCTCGTCGAGATAGCGCGGATAGATCGTGCGCAGCCGCACCTCCGGCGCGAGTGAATCGTGATGCGCGGCGATCGAGACGAAGATCCTGTCGATCGGCTGCACCTTGTCCTCGATCGTGTCGGCACTGTAGTGCTTCGGCGCCGCGGGCGCTTGCAGCGACGGGTAGAGGAAGCTCAGGTCGACGCGCTCCTGCGGCCCGGAATGGCGCTGGATCTTCATCCGCACGGCCATGGGCGGCACGTTGAACAGCGTGCCGCCCACGCTCACCGGCAGCCGCGACGGATCGCTCGGCGGAATGGTCGTGTAGGTCGGCCACAACAGATAGGCGACGAGCATCACCGCGCCGGCCGCGATGACCGCGGACAGGATGATCGGAACGAGATGCGCGCGCGGGTTGCGGCGGGTGTCGCGGGCGAGATGCTGGGCCGTCGAGAGGAGCGTCATGAGCGAGGCATGGATCAGATCTGGGGTTACCGAATCACCCGACGAATATGCCATGCGGTGAGGAATTTCCGTACGATTCCAATGGAATCCGCGGCTGATGGGCCATGCGTAAGCGGCGTGCCGGGCGTGGCCGGTTAACCTTTTCTTAAGGATGATGTGGCGGCCGGCCGCCAATTCTGCGAAGCAAGGGTGAGTGGCCTGTTGCGTAGCGGAAGTTCCGATGTCACCCGATACCCTCAATTCCCTGTTCTCGCTTTGCATCGGCTTCGCGTTCGCGGGTGCACTGGCCAGCGGCTACCAGGCGATGGCGGCGCGCCCGGCCGGGTTCGGCCTGCTGCAAGAGGGCGTCGCGCCGAAGACCTTCGCCGCGGTCCCGTTCCTCGTCTTCGCGGCCCCCTTCATCATCATGCGCAACACGTTGCGCGGCGCGCGCATCGAGCGTCGCCGCTTCGAATTCGTGATGATGGCGACCGTGATCTCCGGCTTCTGGAGCCTGATGTCGGGCACCTTCTTCATGATGACGCTGCGCGCCGCCGGCGTGCTCGCCTGATCGGCGCACGATCCGCATCGGATCGCGGTCCCGCTTGCTTGAAACCACGCCGGCCGCTGTGTCATGGTCGCCTTCGATAAGGAGACCTTCATGGCGATCTACGAACTCGACGGGCAGGGGCCCGATCTTCCGGCTGACGGCAGCTACTTCATCGCCGACAATGCTGTCGTGATCGGCAAGGTGCGGCTCAAATCCGCGACGAGCGTCTGGTTCGGCGCCGTGCTGCGCGGCGACAATGAGTGGATCGAGGTCGGCGAGGGCTCCAACGTCCAGGACAATTCCACCCTGCATGTCGATCCCGGCTTTCCCCTGACCATCGGCAAGAACGTCACCATCGGCCACAACGCGATCGTGCACGGCTGCACGCTGGAAGACGGCGTGCTGATCGGGATGGGATCGATCGTGATGAACGGTGCGCGCATCAGGCGCGGCAGCGTCGTCGGCGCCGGCTCCGTCATCACCGAGGGCAAGGAGTTTCCGGAAAATTCCCTGATCATCGGCGCGCCGGCGCGCGTGGTGCGCACGCTGGACGCCGCGCAGGCGGAGGCGTTGTCGCGGCCGGCCAAGGCCTACGCGATCAGGGGTCCGCAGTATAAGGCCGGACTGAAGAAGATCGGCTGAATTCTCAACGCTTGCGGCCCTGCTTGCGCGCGGTCTTCGGCGCTGCACGCGGCGGCTTTGCTGCATCTTGAAGCTTGACGCTCTTGCGCAGCGCATCCTTCAGGTCGATCGGAATACCGTGCTTCTTGAGCAGGTCGGCGAAAGCCTCGTCCGCGAGCTCTTGCAAGGTCGCCATCCGGTCGCGTCCCAGCTGCTTCAGCTTGTCGAACGTATCGTCGTCGAACTCGATCAGCTTGCGCAAATTGCATTGCTCCCAAACTGTATTGCTCGAACGCGCGCTGGAACCGGCGTTCTGCGGACTCGTTGACGTCCGCAAGGAGAATTTCCATGCGCAAATTATCCGCTACCGCTGCACTCGCGACAATCGCCATTCTGCTGGCGCCTGCGGTTACCTTCGGCCAAGGCACCGGCAGCCCTTCGTCAGTCAGCCCGATATCGCCGCAAGTCACCTCATCGCCGGGCACCAACAGCGCCGGGACCGCGCAATCGTCGGGGCGGCTGAACAGCGGCGAGGGCGTCACCACCGGTGCGGCGGCGACGACCGAAAGCGTCGACAAGGCCATCGCCGACGAGAACAGGACGGTCGACCGTCGGATGAAAGGCATCTGCCGCGGCTGTTAACGTTTGACCTCTGCGCCCTCGATGAACGTGGGTCGCGCAGAAGTGAGCGCGGCATAGGCGCGCGGAGGAAGTCGCGATCCTACATTGGGTTAGCATGCGCGGGACGCGGCGGAGGAGGCTTGAAAAGGAAAGCCTTGGAAAAGGAGTAACGGGTGATGTTGCGTAAAACGATGATTGCCTTGCTGGCGACGGCTTCGGTCGGCCTGCTCACGGTCGACACTGCGTCGGCACGCGGCGGATTTGGTGGCGGCGGCTTCCATGGTGGCGGCGGTTTCCACGGTGGTGGCGGCTTTCATGGCGGCGCTTTCCGCGCCATGGGCGGGGGCGGTGGTTTCCGGTCGGCCGCGATCGGCGGCGGTTGGCACGGCGGTGGCTGGCATGGTGGAGGCTGGCACGGCGGCTATTACCGGCGCGGCTGGGGCTATCCGTTTGCCGCGGCAGCGATCGGCTTCGGGCTCGGCTACGGCGCCTACGATTACTATGACAGCTACTACAACAATCCCTATTACGCCGGTTACGGCTACGACGACGGCTATGGTTATGGCTACGGTGACGGCGGTTGCTACGTCGTGCGCCGCGTGGTGTTGACGCCGTATGGCCGGCAGGTCCGGCCCGTGCAGGTTTGCAACTGAGCCATCCGCTGAAGCATGGCCGATCCATTGGATCGCCATGCTGATGTCCTGGAATCGTTGCGCGGCCCCGGCGTTCTGCTTGCCGGGGCCGCGGCCGTTGGTACGCCGCTTGCTTCGTGTTGCGACAGCAGTTTGTGCGTGAACACGTCACGGCAGAAGAGCCGGCTGCGATTGGAGCCGGCCCTCAGAGGATAGCGAACATGTTGACCATTCCTGATCTGACATTGTTGTTCATGGTGGTTGTTTCAGCCCTCGCCGTTGCGTTGATCTGCATGCTCCACGTACTCGAACCGAAGCTTGCAAGGCTGCGGCTGAGAGGCGATCGCAGCGTGCGCGGTCGCGACGAATAGCTCCGCGGCCGGTAAGCGGACTGGATCCAGCGTCGGGGTGTGGGAGCGGGGGCTGTCGGCCTTGCCGAACAAGCCCGGCCGCCGTCGTGCCCTCCGGGCAAGCCGAAACCACGGGTTGGAAAATCGGCCCTAAAAAAACAAGGCCGTCGACGTAGTATACCGTCAACGACCTTGCCAGCCCCGGATATTGAAATCGGCTCACGCCATCCGGTCACATGAAGATGACTCGGATTCGAAGTCCGATATGTGAACCAGTTCACAAAGTCCGGATTAATTCACGCTAACGGGCACTCCAGCGCGGTCGAACCAACGGTACTGGAATGCGAAAGTTCCGCGTTAGATGCTGATCTTGCTCGGGATTTGGCGCAATTGTATGGCCGCGCCGACGCTCGGTGCCAGCCTTGCGGAGGCCATCAGCCGCGGGAGCCGTGGCGTTTCCGGTTGGCGCTGCGGGTTGCCTTCGAGCGCGTGCGCGGGGCCGGTTCGGCCGACGGCTCGTTGGCCTGTGCGCTGGCCAGGGATTGGCGTAGACCCTCGACCTGCTCGGTCAGTGCGGCGACCTGATCGGAGAGCTTCTTGGCGTCGGCCTGCTGCGCGGCGAACTGCTTGCGCATGGTCTGCAACTGATCCTGCACCACCTGCAACTGGTCGATCGATTCCTGCTGGGTCTCCTCGATCCCCTTGGTCTTTTCCACCAAGGCCTCGGAGACCTGCGCGGTGCGGGCCTGCAACTGGCGGGCTGCGACCATCCGGTCGGTCTCAGGCGCATTGCCGGTGAAGGCGCGCCACAGCGCGATCGAGCCGATCCCGAACAGCACGAGCACCAGCGCCACCACGCCGATCGCGATCGGCTGCACGCCAATCAGGTTGCGGGCTTGGGAATTCCGGGGAGCAAGTTCGACCATGCGACCAGAACCGGACATCATTGGAAAGGTTCCGAATACCACAACCCCGGCGCGGGCAAAACCCGGGCGGTCCAAGCAGGTGACGCCTGGATCGGTCGAATTCGCCGCAAATGCAAAGGGCTTTTGCGGCACGACGGCAACGCCGGGCTCAACTCTTGGGCGCGATCAGGCCGACCCTCATGTCCTTCGCGAGGTAGACACAGGCGCCGTCGGCGAGCACGCGGCCATCGGCGACGCCCAGCACCAGGCGGCCGCGCCTGACCTGGCGGATGTCGACCTCGTAGCGGACCAGCCGGACGTCGGGCGTGATGTGCCCCCGGAATTTGACCTCGCCGACCCCGAGCGCACGACCTTTGCCTGGCGAGCCCGACCAGCCCAGCCAGAAGCCGATGATCTGCCACATCGCATCGAGGCCAAGGCAGCCGGGCATCACGGGATCGCCGGCGAAGTGGCAGGCGAAGAACCAATGCTCCGGCACGATGTCCAGTTCGCCGGCGACATGGCCCTTGCCGAAAGCGCCGCCGTCCAGGTTGATCGCGGTGATCCGGTCCATCATCAGCATCGGCGGTGCCGGCAATTGCGCGTTGCCTGGCCCGAAATAGCCGCCTTCGCTCGAACGCAGCAGATCCGGCTTGCCGTAGGACGATTGCGGCGTGTGAAAATCGTGCGGGTTGAACAAGATGGCCACCGACATTGGGGTTAAGGGTGAACCTTAGGCTCGGCCTCGGCGCGCGGCCTTTGGCGTTACGATTTGCGATCCGGCGGCAGGCGCAATGCCGCGGCCATGAAGGCCCAGATCTCGTCGGCCAGCTTGGTGGGATCGGGGCGCCGTTCGCCCGTGAGCGCGCCGATCAGCGCCTGGCGGATGCCGCCGATCATCAGCGCGATGGTCAGGTGAGGGTCGATGTCGCCGGGCACGATCCGGTCGCGCTGGGCCGCCTGAAGCATGCGGGCACCGGCGGCCAGCTGGCGGCTGGTGAAGTCGGTCTCGACGTCGAGCACCTCCGACGCGCGGCTCAGCGGTCCGATGACCAGCGGCGCGAACGGGTGGTCGTAGTGAAACGCGACGTAGGCGCCGACCCGCTGCTTTTCCCGGTCGGACCAGCTCCGGGCCGAGAATTTGGCGCCGCCGAACGCCGCCTCGTCGAGGCGTTCATAGAAGTCATCGACCACGGCGGCGATCAGACCGGCCTTCGATCCGAAATGGTGGTAGGCGAGTCCGACCGAGACCTGCGCCCGCCTGGCGACGGCCTGCATCTCGAGATGCCCATGGCCTGCGATGAGCTCGTCCTGCGCCGCCGAGAGCAGCCGTTGCCGTGTCCCCTGGCTGGTCGCGTCCATGGCCCGCTCGATCATTGAACTGAATTCAATTCAAGCGCGACGGTGCTACGATGTCAAGCCGTGGCGCGGGACGGCGGGGCGGAGCGGCGAAAGGCATGCGATGGCATATGCGATCAAGACCGAGATCCGCGATCTGAAAGCGAAGGCCTTCACCTTCACCGCGCAGAAGACCATGTACGGCGGCAAGCGCATCGCCACGGGCGACACCGTCTTCGTGTTCGCGAGCGAGAACGAGGGCGGCAAAGGCCTGATCGCGCGCGCGGTCGTGACGTCGGCCGAGCCGGTGGCGCGGAAGGCTGGTGTCGCGCGGCAAACGCCGCGAGTCAGCATCGCAGTGCGGCGCGTCGCACTCGCGAAGCAGAAGTTGGGGCGCGACCAGCTCAAGCGCTTCAAGGATTGGGACGACGGCCGGCCGGAGACCGAACTCAATTTCAAGTTCTACCGGCAGGCCACCAACAAGATCGTCGGCATCACGGACGAGACAGCGGCTTTTCTCGAAGGTCTGTTCTGATCATCGGCCTTTCGCGTCCCCAAAAAGGTTGCGGCCAGGCTTGGGGGAGCCTGGCCGCGCGCGAACCGGTCTGGGACGGGGAGGGGTGGGGATGTGACCGGGTCGCGAACTCGATTCCTTGTTGCCGCTCAGCGCGAGCTTGCGGTTGAAACTGCGGGGCGGTTGTCGCCAAGCGAGACCCACACGTTGGGATCGCTCTGCGATTGCCGCTTGACGAAGCGGTAGCCGGTCTCCGTCCAGGCGACGATGCTCTCGTTCTGGTTATCGAGCACGAATTCGCCCTTGTCGGTCTTCACCGTCAGCACCGCGTGGCCTTCGCCCTTCTTGTCGCGCACCACCGTGATCAACAGCGCCTCGCGGGGCCAGCCGGCGTCCATCAGCATCTTGCGCTTCAGGAGCACGTAGTCCTCGCAGTCGCCGTAGCCGTCGGTCGGCAACGACCATTTCTCGATCACGCCCCAATGATCCATGTCGGTCATCGGCTTGACGGTCTCGTTGACCCACTTGTTGACCCGAACGAGGTCGCGCCAAGCGGTCTGCGACAACACGATGTCGCGTGGTTGCGTCGCGCTGCCGCGGCACTCGGCCGGATTGTCGGCGCAGAATTCGACCCAGCCGATCGGCGAACGCGTAACATCGCCCAGGCTGGCATAGACCACGTCGCCGGCCTTGGCCGACACGCACGTCGCAAACAGAATGGCGGCAACCGCCAAACCTTTCCCCTGTCCCCTGAACCCAAACATCGTGGCCCCCGTTCTTCTTGTTGGGACCACATGTCGCACAAAGCTTTTGCGCCGCCGCTAAGTACGCAAAGTAGATTTGACGCGAATACTGGTAAAACCTGCGGCGAATTCGAACTGTACTTGAATCGAATTCGCGTAAAATTTGAAACAACTGCAATTGATTCAAATTTTATGCATTAACGCGGCAAGCGCTGCGCCAGCGTGGTTTGTTGCGGCAAACCCGTCCGCCGTTAACCGCCGATTTCACCGGACCAAATGCGCCGAAGGCGGCCACCGGTGCACCGGTGGCCGCCTTCGCGCGCTGAAATGGGGGTATTGAGCCGCTTTTCGCTTTACCTCGCGGTAACGCTCTCTTCGAGCGTTTCCGCGGACTGCTCGTGGACGAACTCGAGCGCGAAGCCTTCTTCGAGATTTCGCACCACGCGGGCCTGCACCTTGCCGAGCATCACGAGCGACTTCAGCGGCGGCCGGTTCTCCGCGGCGATCGCCGCACCGGACAAGGAAAGGTCGATGATGCGGCAGGTCATCCGCGTGCCGTCTTCCTGGGTGAGCAGGGCGATCGGGTTGCGCGGCACGATACGGTCGTGGCGGCGGTCCTCGGGCAGGTTGAGGATGTCGCGATTGGCGAGCCAGGTGAGCTGGGCGGCGAGCTTGTCACGCTTGCGGGCGGTGGCGCCGATCGTCATCGCGAAGCCGTTGTCGATGATGCGGGTGATCCGTCCCTCGACCCGGCCGATGTGGTCGAGATAGGCGATCACGCGGTCGCCGACATTGCCGATGCCGGGCGCCAGCAGCGCGAGCCCGCCCGGGGACATGTTGATAATCTGGCAGGGAAACTCGCGCCGGTCGGGCAGCATGTAGCGGCCGAGCAGGTGCACCTTGACGCGCTGGAAGCGGCGCCGCTCCTCGGCAACAGGGACGACGGTAGTTTTCTTCTGTGCAAACGACATCACGACAACCCGGCCACCGTCCATTCGGAGCCCCGATGACCCTAAAGCTGATAGGGTTAACG